>Ga0193743_1000213_pt1 | contig 46848 bp, 43 predicted proteins | sample L2c2metaG_FD_143038 | JGI IMG/M metagenome (GOLD analysis project Ga0193743, IMG submission 143038) | Soil microbial communities from a riparian zone of the East river system, Colorado, United States - L2c2 | ecosystem: Environmental > Terrestrial > Soil > Riparian zone | place: USA: East River... | reverse complement strand
GCCACGCCTGGGTCAACACATGCGGCATCAGCTTGATCGTGTGGCCCAGCGCACGCAGCCGTTCCACACCGCGCAGCACCTTCTCCGGATCGGCATTGCTCGCCGGCGCCACCACCGCAAGCCGTATAGGCTGCGACCTCAATGTGTCTCCCTCGGAAGCCACTGCCCACGTGCCAGCACGACTGCCGGTCCGGTCAGTTGCAGCTCTGCGTCCGCGCTCGGCCATTCGACCAATTGCTCACCACCCGGCGCCAATACCCGCAACCGCGAGGGCGCGCCTTCGAGTGCGATCATGGCCGCGGCGCTCGCGCTCGTACCGGTTCCTGAAGAAGAAGTTGGGCCAACGCCACGCTCGTAGATGCGGATCTCGATCAGGTCATCCGCCACCCGGCGCACAAACTCCACATTGGTCTGCGCCGGAAAATCGGGATGCGTGCAGATCGCAGCACCCGCCTCCTGCCACGTTCGGCCAGCGACCACAAAATGTTTGTTTTCCACCACCGATACAAACTGCGGATTCCCCATGCCGACTACTGCGCCTTCAATCGCCACGTCGCCATCCAGCATCACTGTCGCTCGCTGGACGGTGGGAACACCCATGCCCGTCGTGAATCGAAACTCCGCGCCGGCAGTACTCTGCAGCCGGCCGATTCGCATCCCCGCGTCCGTCTCAATGCGAACTTCGTCACCAGCCTGCAAACCCGCCTGATACGCCATCCACGCTGCCACGCAGCGTGTTCCATTGCCGGAGATCTCCCCCCGCGAGCCATCCGCGTTGTACAGGTGAATGCGCCCTTCCCGCTCGCTTGTCTGCGTCAGATACTCCACACCATCCGCGCCGATGCCGGTGGTGCGCGCGCACATCTCGCGCGAGAGCCGCGTCAGGTCGCGGCCACCCACCTGCCCTGCATCGACAATCAGGAAGTCGTTGCCGCACGCATGGGCCTTCGTGAATTCGATCACTCCTCCTCCCATGTGCGGAAGGTCAATACGCGCTCAATCCCCGGCGCCTTCGTGAGCAGCGCAGCGAGCCTGCGGTGGCCGCTCCGGTTGGCCATGACAGTGAAGGATAGGCGCGCCATGCCCGCGAAGACATCACGGTCTACCGGATCCAACCGCCGCTTTTCGGCATCCATCGCATCCAGCACCGACGCGTACATGGCGTCAGAGTTCGTGCCGCGTACCTCGTAAATGCGGCTGTGCAGCTTCAGATTTGTCCGCGTCTCCAATGCGCCCACCGCCTCCAGCGCCAGCAGGATCAGCAGTGTCGCAAACGCAGCCGGCAGATAAAGCCCGGCCCCGCAGGTCATACCCACTGCCGCCACGGCAAACACCGTTGCCGCGCTGGTCAAGCCACTGATACGGTTACGATTATGCAGAATCAGACCGGCGCCCAGAAAACCCACGCCCTGCACGATATTCGACGCGATCTGCCCCTTGCTGGTGCTCAACTCGCCCGCGATCAACGGAGATAGATAGGTGAACAGCGCTGAGGCGAAGCAGATCAGCAGGTTCGTCCGCACGCCGGAGGGCTTGTGGTGATACTCGCGATCCAGCCCGATGACGCCGCCAAGCGCGCACGCCAGCAAAAGGCGCATCGTGCCCGTATCCGTCAGGGCCCATTGCTCCAGCTTGCCGAAACTCAGTACGTGCTTTGCCTGCAATAGCATCATCCCGCCGTCGCGACCTCATCCGTGGGCATGGCATCGCGCCCGCCCATCGCGTGATGCTACCACCCAGCCAAACGGCTGCCACTCCCACTCCCGAACTACCCGGGACTCCGTGACGCTATCAGGGTTTCGCAGGGGCGCCGGCGGGTTGGGCTGTAGCGCCGGCGGCAGGGTTCGCAATAGTGCCGGCGGCGGGGTTAGCAATAGCGCCCGCGGCGGGGTTCGTAATGTAGACCCGTGCGGTAGGCTGGCCCGTCGACCGGATCACCTCCAGCATCGTCAGCCCCTGCGGATGCTCGGCAACCGCCCTGGCCACCGCGTCCCCTTCCAGCGCCACCACATAGTCCGCCTTCGCCGCCGGATCCTTCAGCGCCGCGCCCCACTCGTAGTAGTCGCCCTCATTGATGAGGTTGCGCAATGGTATCCCCGCCCGCTGCACCGCCCCGATGTGCTCGGAGGTGGACATCAGCAGCGTTTTCCCCGGCGGCAGCACACGCAGCCAGTTGGACAGCATTCGCTCAAACGGGATGCGCGTGCGCGAATTCTCAACCGCCTCCTGAAAGACCAGCGGCCGGGCTCGCAGCAGAAAAATGCTGTTCGCCAGAATCAGTACCGCCGCCACCGGCACCATCCACTCCTGCCAGCGCGGACGCCACATCGCCACTCCCTCCAGAGCCGCGGCTGCGAACAGCGCAAAGGCAGGCAGCATCTCCATGCCGTAGCGCGTGTTGTACCAGGAGTGCGGGAACCAGACCGGGATAAAGATCGGCACCGATCCGTACGCTACCGAATATGCATAAAACGGCAGCGGCAGCCACAGCAGCGTGGCGGATGCCAGCGCAACGCTGCGCCTGCGCACCCATAGGAATGCCGTTCCCGCGATGGCGATCAGAAAGATTGCCTGCGTCGCGTGTGGCACCACCGCTCCCAGCTCGGCAGCTTTCAGGAAGTAGAGCGTCGCCACCACCGGCCGGTGATATTCCATGTAGTGGCCGGCACCGTAAGGAGAGGTCCGCGCCTCAATCGCCCGCGCCGAGTACGGCCCTCGTAGAAAATCCAGCGGGTCGTGAAACTGCTTCGCGTTATAGGCCATCCACAACAGCGGCGCCCACACCACCAATACAGTCGCCAGCAGCCATATCCCGGTCAGCCGCTCCCGCAGATTCCCCCGCCGCAGCACGACCCACGAAGTCACACACCACGCCGCCGCAGCATAGACCCAGCCGTCATATCGCGTGAAGACCGCGCAAACCAGCACCAGCGAAGCACCCAGCAGCAAGCGTCCGAGCCCTTTTGCCTCGCCAGCTTCGGAGCGCCGCGCCAGCAGCGCGATCAGCAGCGCAGCCCAGACCATCTCCGCCAGGAACAGCGGCTCTGTCATCGCTGTCGTCGAAAAATAGAGCAGCCCCGGATTTAGCGCAAAGAAGGCGACTGCAAGCCACGCGATGGAATGCCGGACGAAGCAAAGCGCCAGCCGGTACAGTCCGACACACGCGGCGACGTAGAACGCCATCGACGGCAGCGCAGCGGCCACGCCACTCTGCCACCAACTCATCTTTTGCACAAACGGCACCAGCAGCAGATGCGGCAGAGGCAGCCACACTGAACCGAGCTGGCGAAAACCGGGCTCGCGCGAGTCGAAGAGGCGCCGCGCGATATGCAGGTGCGCCACCGCATCGCCGTACAGCAGCAGCAGTTGATGCTGCGAGCAGAAGAAAAGCGCCGCCAAAGTCAGCATCGCGCTCAGCAGCGCGACCGTCCCTGCATCGCGCGGCGGCTGCGGGTTCGCCTCAGTCAATGTGGCTGAGCGCGCGGAATTGCTGGAAGCGCGCATCGATCTCCTCACGAGTCAGCGTCTGCGTGCGCTCGGTGCCAAACTTCTCCACTGCAAACGAGCCCATCACGCCGCCATAGAACATCGCCTTGCGGAAGTTCGCCGGGGTCAGCTCGCCCTTCTGCGATGCGAGATAGCCGAAGAATCCGCCGGCAAACGAATCCCCCGCGCCCGTCGGGTCGACCACCTCCGCCAGCGGCAATGCCGGCGCGCGGAAGGGCGTCGCACACGCCTCCGGCTTCGCCCCTGGAAAGGATCGCTCGCTGAAAAAGACCGTCGCGCCGTACTCGCCATGCTTCACGATCAGCGTCTTCACGCCCATCTCAAGGATCTTCTTCGCAGCGCGCACCAGGTTGGCATCGTCCGCCAGCATCTTGGCCTCGCCATCGTTGATCAGCAGCACGTCCAGGTCCACCAGCACCTCGGCCAGCGCAGCACCGTGGTCCTTGATCCAGTAGTTCATGGTGTCGCCGCACACCATCTTCACCTTTGGCATCTCGTGGCGCACCCGCGCCTGCAGCTTGGGATCGATGTTGGCTAGAAACAAAAACTCCGAATCGCGATAGCTCGCCGGAATCTTCGGCGTGAAGGTCTCAAAGACATTCAGCTCGGTCGCCAGCGTATCCGCCTCGTTCAGCGTGCGGGTGTAGGAGCCGGTCCAGTGAAAGCTCTTCCCCGATACGTGCTCTATCCCGGAGGTGTCCACGCCGCGCTTCTTCAGCACGCCCTCGTTCTCCGCCGTGAAGTCCTCGCCCACCACGCCGATCACGCGCACCTGCGTAAAGTAGCTGGCGGCCAATGCAAAGTGCGTCGCCGCGCCTCCCAGCGCGTGATCGACCCGGCCGCTCGGAGTTTCAATACTGTCAAACGCAACGCTGCCAACAACCACAATGGACATGCAGGCTTCCTTTAAGAACTACGAGAGATATTTTCCAATGATCGGGTCAAGCTTCTGGCGCGTCGCTGCCGGAATCGCATCACGGCTGGTCAGGATGGCATATTGCATCGCGCTCGCGCAGGCGCATGTGCGCTCCGCTGGCACGGCGCGCACCGCCGCGCGCAGCACCTTCGCCGCATTGGCTGCGTTCTGATGCATCACCGCGACAATCTGATCCACCGTCACGTCGTCATGCCCCGCGCGCCAGCAGTCGTAGTCGGTCACCATCGCCATCGTCGCATAGCAGATCTCCGCTTCACGCGCCAGCTTCGCCTCCTGCAGGTTGGTCATGCCGATCACGTCGGCGCCCCAGCTGCGATACAGATTCGACTCCGCACGCGTAGAGAACTGCGGCCCCTCCATGCACACGTACGTGCCGCCGCGCTTGCCGACCACCTTCTCCGCATCGCACGCATCCGCGATCGTCTTCGCCACCACGCCACACACCGGATCGCCAAAGGCAACATGCGCCACAATCCCGTCGCCGAAGAACGTGCTCGTCCGAAGGAAGGTGCGATCGATGAACTGGTCCGGCACCACAAAATCCGTAGGCTTGTGCGCTTCCTTCAGCGAGCCCACAGCCGACACCGAGATAATCCGGCCGACGCCCATGAGCTTCATCGCAAAAAGATTCGCGCGAAAATTGATCTCGCTCGGCAGCAACCGATGGCCGCGTCCATGCCTTGCAAGAAACGCGACGTTGCGCCCCTCCAGCTTGCCCAGTATCAGCTTGTCCGAAGGCTCGCCAAACGGCGTCTGGACTGCGACTTCCTGCGTCTCTGTAAGGCCCGGCATGGCGTACAGACCACTGCCGCCGATAATCCCGATCTCTGCCTGTTGCAAATCGTTCTCCGCGCCCACTGCGCCACAGCTGCAGCACACGCATGACAGTTAAGTTGGAAACGTCAGTATACCGTCCGCATCAATGCCGCAGCGCCACCCGCATCATGCCATAGCTGCTCAACAGACGCACCAGGCTCTCGCTCAACTCCGGCACGTCGTGAGGCGCCTTCCGCATCACAACCCGCGCCTGCTGTTCCGCGCTATGCTGCAGCGCCCCGGTCATCGTCAGCTCCAGCTTGCGCGCCAGCGGCAGCGGAAAGCTCTCGCTGATAAACACGCCGCGCCCCGCCGTCGCGATCACCACCGGACCCTCTTCGGTTGTGAACACGCTCTCGCCCGACGCTTCACTCGCATCCGTCGGCTGTATATGCACCTGAATGTACTTCCGCTTCAGATTGTCCGCGTAGACGGCCGCAAAATTCGCCGCGGCCTCCTCGCTCTTCCACTGCGACAGGTAGAGCAGCGCCACCGATTTCGTCGAGCTCTTCTCCTCCGGCGTCTTCGCGGCGCGGCTCTGCGCGGCGTAGTACATGCCGCCATCCCACTGCGGCGTCAGTTCCTCCGCGCCCGCCTTGCCCGCAAATAACTGTGCCAGTATCCGCACATCCAGCGCGCCCATCACCCCGATGTCATACGGCGCATACTCCGCGTCGATCAGCGGATGAATATCCGGCATCGTCAACAGCGTCGGATGCTCCTGCCGCTCCCACGACCGAGGATGCATGATCTCGTAGCTCGTTCCCGGCGGCCGGTCCAGCGCGCCCGCAAACGCCTCCTTCGCCCCCTGGTCCTTCAGCACCACCTGCTCAAAGTTCAGCCCCTCCCGATAGGGAAACAGCAGCGACTCCTTCAGCAGCAGCGGTGCCCGCTTCATCACCGGCGAATCGCCGTCGTCGCCATCCAGATCGTCTAGCTGCGCGGCAATATCCGGCAGCTTCGCCAGCGACTGTCCCTTCGGAGCCAGCCCCCAGTCCAGGAAGACCACCATCGCCTGCCCTTCGGCCACCGCTTCCCGCGCCGTGTCGGCTTCGTCCGTGCCCAGATGGTCGTTGTCCTCCGTCACATTCTTCGGAATGGACTGCTTGCTCTGGTCGCTCCACTTCTCCAGATCCACGTGCTGGTCCTGCAGGGCATGCGTCAGCTCATGCGCCAGCACCGGCTTCTGCTCATCCGGCGCAATCCAGTCCAGCATGTTCACCGTCTTGCTCTTGCTGTCGTAATAACCCGCGATCTGCTCCGTCAACAGGCTCACGATGAAGGGCTTCAGGTGAAAATCGCGGTCCAGCAGCCCAAACTTCTTCAGCACGATCTCGGAGCTCTCCAGCCGCTGCGCATCCTTGTCGTCCTTCATCTTGCTCAGGATGTAGTGCTGCACCTCATCCCGATTGGTCATCCGCCGCTTCACTTCATGCCGGATCGAAAGGTCGCTGTCCTTGCTGGCGAAAGAGAGTATCTGGTCCACCGACGCAAACAGCTCCTTGGCCTGTGCCGGGGTAATCTTTTGATCCGGCTTCTGCAGTGCCGGCTGCTGTTGCGACTGCTGCCCCTGTGGGGGCGCCGGGGCGCTCGCCTGTTGCCCTGGCACCGGCAGCACAACCAGCAGTCCCGCCGCCATCGCCGCGCCTATGGCTTGTTTCGCCCTGAACCCCATTTACCTCACCGCCTCACGCCGCCTGCTGGCTGCCTGTCAGAAGGCTATAATTTTCTGAAGGCTTCCGCTAATGCAGGACACTTCCACCACAACCGTGGCTACCTCACCAGACGCGGCTTCTGCCCTTCCCGTGAGCGCGCCTACCGCTTTGGCGCAAGCCCTTGGCAGAGCCTCCGCGTCGCTCCCTGTCTCCTTGGAGGAATTCGCCGGAGCCCTCAGCCTCCCCGTCTTCAGCGTCCTCTCTCAGGAGCTTGCCGCCTTCGTCGAAGGCGCAGGAGTCTTCGATCTCGGCTATCGCGGGCAGATCGCCGTCGGCAGTGCGGACCGCGTACGCTGGCTCAACGGCATGCTCACCAACAACGTCCAGGGCCTCGCCGAAGGCGCGGGCAACTACAGCTTTGTGCTGAATGCGCAGGGCCGCATCCTTGGCGACTGCGACGCCTACAGCCTCGCCGATCACCTGCTGGTCATCACCGACCGCAGCCAGATCCCCGCGCTGACCGCCCACTTCGAACACTTCATCATCATGGACGACGTGGGGCTCGAAGACATCTCCTCCACTCGCACTGCGCTCGGCCTCGCCGGTCCGCTCGCTCCGCAACAGCTCGCCGCGCTCGGCGTCTCCTTGCCGGCCGCGAGCACGCCGAACACCCTCTGGCTCATGCAAACACGCATCTGCGGCGTACCCGTTCAACTCACTGGCGGCTACGCCACCGCATCGCCTCGCTTCGAGTTGTGGTGCGCCAACGAGAGCGTCCACATGCTTTGGGGTGTCCTGCTCGCTGCGGGCGCCATTCCCTGCGGCATTCGTGCTGCGGAGGCCCTGCGCGTGCTCGACGCCACACCGCTCTACGGCATCGACATCACGGATCGCTACCTCCCGCAGGAGACCAGCCAGACTCGCGCGCTGCACTTCGCCAAAGGCTGCTATCTCGGTCAGGAGATCGTCGAGCGCATTCGCTCCCGCGGCGCCGTGCACCGGCGTCTTGCGCAGTTCACGCTCTCCACCGAGCCGGCCGCATTGCCGCTCGAACTCACCGCCGCAGGCGAGAGCGCCGCCGCGGGCCGCATCACCAGCACAGCCCTCTACAATGGCACCCGCTATGGCCTCGGTGTCGCGCGCGGTGAGCTGATAGACCGCCAGCCCACCCTCGACTACCCCGGCGGCACCGCCTCACTTGTCACCCATTCCCCGCTTGCGCGCCTCGCGTCGCAAACCTCATAGGAAGGTTCTCTCACCATGCCCGACCAGTCATCCGGATTCACCGTCACCGACCGCCGCAAGTTCACCATCGATGGTGATCTGCGCGAAGGCGCCTCCACGGCTGAAGAAACACCGGAGCCGACCGCAGCCGCCCAGCCCCAGCAGGAAGCCAAAACCGAGCCCAAACTGGGCCCCCAACTCGTCCAGAATGAACCATCGGTTGAGAAGGAAGTCGTGAGCCGCAATCTCGAGCCGCTTCCCACCGAAGATCAGTCCCTCGACGAAACCGCGGACGAATCCTTGGACGAGCCTCCGGCACCGACTGCTGCCGAATCCGCGCAGCAGCACGCTGACTACCAGGCCTCCTCGAAGAAGCTCGACGACATGATCTCGAAGGCCAATCCCGGCGCACGTGAGTCCCTCGGTGGCCGCGGCGTGCAGATGAACTTCGACGCACTGGTCCAGTCGCTCTACATGACAGCCGCGCTGCAGATGGGCGCAGGCACCCAGCCCGGTGAACAGCCCCGGGTCGACATCCTCGGCGCACGTCAGAGCATCGACATGCTCAGCGTTCTGGTCGAGAAGACCAAGGGGAATCTCACCGACAAGGAACAGCGCCTGTTACAGAACGCCCTCTTCGAGCTGCGCATGATGTTCATGGAGATCACCAACGCCATCTCCTCCAGCGCGCACAATCCGGCCGCCAAGCCGCCGATACGGTAGGAGCGTCGCCTGCCGACTCGTCCCGACGCAAGCATCCTGTTCCTCGGCAGCGGCACGTCCATGGGCGTGCCGACTCTGGGCTGCAATTGCCACGTCTGCACCTCCAGCGATCCGCGCGATCAGCGCCTCCGCCCTTCCGTCGCCATCGAATGGCACCGGGAGGGCGCGGAGAGCGCTCCGCATCGCGTTCTCATCGACACCGGCCCGGACTTTCGCCACCAGGCTCTGCGCTTCGGCGTTCAGAGCGTCGATGCAGTCTTCTACACTCACGCGCACGCCGATCACATCATGGGCCTCGACGATCTGCGCCCGCTCAGCTTCTCGCATGGCGAACGCAAGATGCCTCTTTACGCCAACACGCAGACCGCCGAGGTGCTCGAGCGCGTCTTCGCATACACCTTTTCCGCCGATGCCACCTATCCCACCCGCGCCCGGGTGGCATTGCATCGGCTCAGCGGCCCGGTGGACGTGGGCGGCGTCACCTTCACTCCGGTGCCACTCATGCACGGACGCCTCGAAGTCACGGGTTATCGCTTCGGCAACGCCGCCTATCTCACCGACATGAACCAACTTCCCGACGCCAGCATGCCGCTGCTGGAAGGCGTAGACGTCGTCGTCCTGGACGCACTGCGGCCGCAGCCCCATCCCACCCACGCCACCATCCCGGAGGCCATCGACTGGGCTCAGCGCATCGGCGCACGGGAAACCTGGTTCACCCACATGTCGCATGAAGTCATGCACGCGGAAATGGATCCGCAGTTGCCCGCCGGCATCCGGCTGGCTTATGACGGACTGCGCGTTCCAGTCGAACTTTAGCCATGCAGATCTTCAGCAGCCTGACTGAACTTCTCACCGGCGACGGCCCAGCCGTCGTCAGCGTCGGCAACTTCGACGGTGTCCACCTCGGCCATCGCTTCCTGCTCGCGCGCGTGGTCGAGCGCGCCCGCGAACTACGCGCCCGCTCCGTCGCCGTCACCTTCGAGCCGCATCCCACCCAGTTCCTGCGTCCCGACGCATCGCCCTCGCTCATCACCCCCTCGCTCGACGAGCGTCTCGCGCTTCTGGCAACGACCGGTGTCGATGCAACGCTCGTCATCCCCTTCACCGCCGAGTTTTCTGAGAGCAGCGCGGAAGACTTCATCGTCGACGTCCTGATGCATCGTCTCGGAGCAATCGAAGTGCATGAAGGAAGCAACTTCCGCTTCGGCTATCGAGCGAAAGGAGACGTGAACGAACTTCGCCGCCTCGGCGAGGACCACAGTTTCGCGGTCTGCGTCTACGACGCCCTCCGTGTCCGCGGCATGGATGTCTCCAGCAGCCTTATCCGCAAGCTCGTCTCCGCGGGAAATATGCGCCGCGCCCGCTGGCTGCTCGGCCGGCCATTTTCCATTCTCAGCACCGCGGCACCCGGCCGTGGCATCGGCAGCCGCCTCACTGTCCCCACCATCAACCTCGCTCGATACGACGGCCTCGTCCCCGCCGCCGGCGTCTACGTCACACGCATGGAGATCGCTGCCGGCACACCGGATGCGCCCTGCTTCGATGACGAGCTCTGCTTCGATGCGGTCACCAACGTCGGCACCCGGCCCACCTTCGCCGACGCCTCATTCGCCATCGAAAGCCACCTGCTGGACTTCCGCCCTGTCAGTCTGAACGAAAGCACCCCACTGCGCCTCACCTTCCTCGCCCGACTGCGCGATGAACGCCAATGGCCCTCGCCCGAGGCCCTGCGCGAACAGATCGGCCGCGATGTCCAGGCAGCCCGCCGCTATCTGCGCCGCCTTAAACGCCCCTGAGAACCCTTTCCGTCTGAAAGACGCATCTCATCGGAAACTTCACCCGGTTTTTGTCTTCCCGGGTGTAGCATTCCCGATGTCGTAACTCTTGGTGGAGGAACTCTTAATGCGCAAGTTCTTGAACAAGTTCTTAGGCCAGCTCTGCATCGCCGCCACACTCACCGGCGTCGCCTCGGCCGCCGATGTCGACAAGAAAATCACCGACCGTATCGACGCCGCTACAGCCGTCGTCCGCGAGCTCATGGCGACTCCGGACAAAGGTGTGCCGCTATGGGTCGCCGCCAAAGCCACCTGCGTTCTGGTCGTCCCCGGCTATAAGAAGGGCGCCTTCGTCGTCGGCGGCCAGTATGGTCAGGGACTGGCTACCTGCCGCAATCACCATCGCTGGAGCGCACCGGTCTTCATCCAGATCACCGGCGCCAGCTTCGGCTTTCAGGTCGGCGGCCAGTCGACAGATCTCGTCCTGGTAGGCACTAACAACAAGAGCGCGCAGGACATGCTGAAGGAGAAGGTCAAGCTCGGCGGTGATGTTGCCGCATCTGCCGGCCCGGTAGGCCGCAACTCCCAGGCCTCCATCTCCGCTCTCGCCAACGCGGAATTCCTCACCTACTCACGCAGCAAGGGGCTCTTCGCCGGACTCGACCTCACCGGCGACTACATCAACCAGAACAAGACCGATACCACCGCCTACTACGGCAAGGACATCCACTACGCCGACATCCTCTCCGGCAAGGTGCCCACCAAAGCCACATCCCGCAGCTTCGTCGCAGCCGTCTCGAAGCTCTTCACCGAAGGCAAAGCAGCCCAGTAATTCGCAACAGTACCAGCAGTGAAAGCCCGCGTCGCAATGGCGCGGGCCTTTTTCTTTCTATGGCTTTATGCCCGTCAACCTTCGCTTTGCGGGCCACTGACCCAAAACTCGGCAAACATGAGATCCATCTCTGGATCCATCTCTTGCGCCGTACAATAAAGTTTGAGGGGAGGGTCTCAAGGACATTGAAAATCCTCTGCTCATGGCCGGGCTGTCGGAAGCTGCCATCGAAACTTCGGCTGCTACTCATGATGGCCGCGCCCATCGTCGCATGGGGACAGATTCCACTCCCTAAAACTCCAAACTGTCGCGTATACGAAGTGAAAGGCCTTCCCGGAAGCCATCACTTCGCCGCCGACTTTCTGGAAACGATGGTCAGCGATCCCAAAGACGCCAATGTCGTCTGGGGTCTCACAGCAGACCTCAGCGACACCGTTCCCGCCCCCGATCGCGCTCTCTACATATCGAAATCGACCGATGGCGGAAAGACATGGACGTCGGTAGCGCGAGTGGATTCCCGTTACTTCGATGCCGAGATAGCCGAGGGTCTGCGCAACGGGCTCAGTGTCTCTCCCGGCGGAACCGACTTCGTGATCACCACGCAGGAAGGCGCCTTTCAGGTCTTTCCTCAGTCGGGAACATCGAACGCTGTCGTGAAATCGATCGCAGGCCCGCGGATTCCTCATCCACTGCCCAGGCTGAGCATTCCGAAGAAGGAGGGCGATCCTGTAAGAGCGGGCGTGGTCCAGATGACAGCTGACGGAAAACGCATGATCGTCGGTTATGGATACTTCGACATGAACCCTCAGCTCTTCGCCTATCGCCGCGACAACCGCGGATCATGGATCGAAGAGGGTGCGCTCCCGCATCTTCCAACCGACCTGGATATCTTCTCCATGCAATTCGATAACTTCCGAAAGCGGCACCCAGACTCGCTCTACGTCGGAACCGGCGACCAGGCCTACCGCCTGAACCTGCGCACAAAGAAATGGACGCTTATCGCGGGAGTCGGCCCGGATTCAGCGATCCACAGCATGACCACAGTCGGAGGTCTGCATTTTGCCGCCTGCTGGGGAGTCTACGAGCCTGTCAGTGCAGATGCCGTCGAACGAGTGACCCATGCAAGATTCCTGTTGCATCGGGCAAAAGACGAGGTAGGCCCCAACATCCGCGCCTACGGCATCGAAGTCGATCCAGCAAGACCCAGTCGACAGGTTCTGACAGCAATCACAGGCGCGTATACCAGCAACGATGGCGGCAAAAGCTGGAAGCGCCTCAACGACCTTCCGGAAGGAGAATTCCACTCCGCCCATTTCAATGCCGACGGAACCGTCATCCTCTCCGGCCTCCCGGGAACCTTCGTAGCCAATCCATTTTCAAACGCCTGCTCCCCACACCTCAAAACCCGCGAGAGATAGTTCTATGGCGTCTGCCCCGGAAACCGCTCATCATCCTTCCCCACATCCGCCGCCTTCATGAAATCCATCCACACCGGCAGCGCCGCACGCGCGCCCGTCTCCTTGTCGCCCAGCGACTGCCGCGTGTCATAGCCCATCCACACTCCGCACGTCACTGACGGCGAAAACCCCAGAAACCATGCGTCTGTGAAGTCGCTGGTCGTCCCGGTCTTGCCGCCCAGCGGATAATTCAGCGCCTTCGCCGCGGCCGCTGTGCCGCTCGTCGTCACCTGCTGCAGCAGCGTCATCATCGTGCGCGCCGTCTTCACGCTGGTGGACTCGTTCACCTCCGCCTGGTCCTCAGACAAGGGCATCCCATCGGCATTCGTCACCCGGCGCAACAGGTGCGGCGTGATGCGGACGCCATCGTTGGGAAAGCTGCTGTACGCCGCCACCTGCTGCGCCAGCGTCACCTCCACTGAGCCCAGCGCTACCGGCAGGTACGGCGGAATATCCCGCGTGATACCGAAGCGGTGCGCCACGTCAATCACCTTCCGCATCCCCACGCGCTCCGCCAGCCGCAGCGCCGGGATATTCCGCGACTCCGCAAACGCCCTCTCCAGCGTGATATTCCCCAGATAGTTCGGCTCGTAGTCGTGCGGCGTGTAAGGTCCGCCCGCGGTCTGGAAGGTCACAGGCGTGTCCGCGATCATCTCCCCTGGCGTCGCGCCGTTTTCGATCGCCGCCGTATACACGTACGGCTTGAACGACGACCCCGTCTGCCGTTCCGCCTGTGTTGCGCGATTGAACTGCGACAGGTTGAAGTCCCGTCCACCCACCATCGCCACAACCTCACCCGTGGAGTTATCCACCGCCATCAGCGCCGCCTGCGCACCGGAGTCCTGCTCCAGCGTCCCCTGCAGCACCGGATCAGTGGGTAAGCTGGTGACACGCACGTAGACGATATCGCCCACCTTGAAGAGCTTCACCGGATCCTTTTCGCCGGTCCACTCCCAGCCCTCCGGAAGAATCCCCAGCCGCGCGTCGCCGATCTTCACCGTCACTCGCCCGTCCAGGACACCCACCACCATCCCGTGAAAATACGCTCCCTGCCGGATCGGCAAACTCCAGTCCGGATGCCGGAAGCCCTCCATCGATTCACCCGCCGCCAGCACATTCAGCAGATGCCCGCGCCACGCATGCCGCCGCTCGTACGCCGCCAGCCCATCCAGCACCGCGCGGTTCGCCGTCTGCTGCAGCGTCATGTCCAGCGTCGTGTACACCTTCAGCCCCGCTTCGTGCACCGTCTCCGTGCCGAACTGCCGCTCCAGCTCGCGCCGCACCTCCTCCACAAACCACGGCGCTACGCTGTTCGGCGGCGGTGCCAGATGCAGCCCTAGCGGCGCACCCTTCGCCTCGCTCGCCTGCGCCGCCGTGATCGAGCCATCCTCCAGCATCGCGTTGATCACCGTGTTCCGCCGCCGGAACGATCGGTCCGGATTCAGAATCGGCGAGTACGCCACCGGCCCCTTCGGCAAACCGGCCAGCAGCGCGGCCTCCGGCAGCGTCAGGTTGCGCGCCGGCTTGCTGAAGTAGTAGTTCGCTCCGGCCTCGAAGCCATAGACACCGTGTCCCAGATAGATCTGATTGCCGTAGAGAGTGAAGATCTGCTGCTTGGTAAAGCTGTGCTCGATCTGGATCGAAAGAAACACCTCCTGCAGCTTTCGCCGGAAGGTGCGATCCGGCGACAGAAACAGGTTTCGTGCCAACTGCATCGTCAGCGTGGAAGCGCCCTGCGCCCGCCCGCGCGATGTCAGGTCGTGATACGCCGCCCCCAGCACGCGAAACAGATTCACGCCCCAGTGGCTCTCAAAATTCTTATCCTCGATCGAGATCACCGCATCTCGCAGCATCGGCGGAAAATCGTCGTACTGCACCACGCTGCGCCGCTCCATGGCAAACGACCCGAACAACGTGCCATGCACGTCGTACAACTCGGTTGTCGCCAACGGCTTGTAGCGCTCCAGATCCGCAATCTGCGGCAGGTCCACGGAATAGACCAGCGTCAGTCCGCCCAAAGCCCCCGCCGCCGCCGCCAGCACCACCAGCAGCAGCAATGCCACGCTGCCCGCCAGCTTGCGCCGGCCATGCGCAGGCGCGCCACGCCCGAGCGGCGGGCGAAACCCTCCGCCCGCACTTTCTGGGGGTCGTGTGGCTTTGGCGTTTTCAGTCAATGGCACGAATCAGCACAGCTCTCGTGGCCGAGGATAGCACCTGGCAAGGTGCAGGCGAAGCCGCTGCAACTCCTCCACTGTGACGGCGTGAGCCGGCACTCCCGCCCCACCCGGCCGACCCGTCACCGCTACCACACCACAAACGGGATCGATGCGATCGAAGTACAAGTCGCCGTAACAGCTACCACTTCTCAAACCGCGAACATCAGAGCAATAAGGGCGCTGATGCCAATCACCAAATCAGCCAGCACTCAGTATGGAAAGGAACACACATGAGCGTAAAGACCACCATAGACGAACTTTTGCTGGACGAGCTGAAGGACCTTCATTCCGCGGAAAAGCAGATCACCAAAGCCCTGCCGAAGATGGCCAAGGCAGCGTCCTCTCAGGAATTGCGAAGTGCGTTTGAAAGTCACCTTGAAGAGACAGAAGGTCACATCGACCGCCTCGATAAAATCTTCGATATCCTCGGCAAAAGCCCCAGAGGCAAGACATGCCACGGGATGCAGGGCCTCCTCGAAGAAGGCTCCGAAATGATGCAGGAATTGGAGAAGGGGCCGATCCGGGACGCAGGACTCATCTCTGCCGCGCAACGAGTCGAGCACTATGAAATGGCGGGCTACGGATCGGTTCGTGAATTTGCCGCTCTCGTCGGTCAAAAAGAGATAGCTTCGCTGCTCGACAAAACCCTGGAGGAAGAGAAAGCAACCGATCAGAAGCTGACCGGAATTGCGAAGAAGATCAACCCCCAGGCAATCAAATCCAACAAGGCCGCCTAGCAATTCTTCAAGCAACCTGCATTAAGTGAAAAGGGCTGCCATGCGCAGGCATGACAGCCTTTTTGTTTCTTACTCCAGCCCCTAAGCGGCCTTCGCCTTCAACACATCCAGCGCCTTGTTCAACTGATCATCCGGCTGCGTCTTCGGTACGGCCGGCACCTTCGGAGGGTTCAGCTTGTTCACAGGCGCCTTTGCCGCCGGCGCGCCGCCGTCATCGTCGTCGTTTGACGCCACCACCACGTTCGGCTGCACAGCGTCATCCTGGATCTTCTTCCCATCCGGCGCAGCATACTTCGCCACCGAAAGGATCAGCGCCGAGCCATCCGGCAGCTCCAGCGTCTTCTGCACCGAGCCCTCGCCGAAGGTCCGGTCGCCCACCACATCGCCGCGCTTGTTACCCAGGATCGCCGCCGCCACCAGCTCGCCCGGCCCTGACGTCCCATGGTTCACCAGCACCACCAGCGGAACCGCGGTCAGGAACTTCGACTTCTCTGCCGTAAAGGTCTGGCTGGGATATTTCTGGCCGCTCAGGGTCGCAATCGTTCCGCTCGGCAGGAAGAAGTTCGCCAGCCGGATGCCCTGCGCCTCATCGCCCACGGCAACGTCGCGCAGATCCAGCAGTACCTTCTTCGTCTCCTTGTTGTCGCCCTTGCCGATGCCCTTCAGTCGACTCTCGATCTCGTTCACGCGATCCTTGCTCAGCTCATTCGGCCGGATGTACAGGATGCTCGAGTTCTCGTAAAGCTGATCGCTGAGCGGTGGCACTGCAACCAGGCTCCGCGTCATCGTTATCCTGTCCGGCTCCGGCTTGCGTGGCCGCACGACAGAGATGGTCACATTCGTCCCAGCAGGCCCTTCCAGCAGCAGCCGGATCATCGCCAGCGACAACTCCCGTGTCGACTGGTCGCCGATCGCCTCGATCAAGTCGCCGCCCTCAATCTGTTCCTTATCCGCCGGGCTGCCCTTCACCACCGAAACCACCGTGGCGTATCCGTAGCGCTTCGAGACATTCAGCCCCACCTGCGCCGTGCCTTCGTTCTGGTGCTGCTTGTACAGCTTGTATTCGGCAGGCGTCAGATAGCTTGAGTCCGCATCCAGCGATTCCAGCAGGCCATGCAGCGCGCCCACCGTCACGTTGTTCATGTTGGGGTCCACAACGTAGTCATTCTGGATCTTGTTCAGGACCTCGCTGTACACCTCCATCTCCGAGTAGGCACCGTCTTTCTGGTCAGCGCGCACATTCGAGCGCAGGCCACCCCACACCGTAAGCAGGAGAAGAAGGACAGACACCCCGAAAACCGATCGCTGGAAAGACTTAGACATGGACCACCTGTACTTAAAATGATAGCGCAGAGCCCTCGGCCGCCTCCCTACCCGTTCCGTGCTATGCGGCTGGCCGGGAGTACCTGTTTTAGACGCCCGGCGCCCGCCAACGCCAACCAAAACAGCCAGTCTCTTCCACAGCGGCAAGGTAGGTAAGGGCGTATCGCGTGGCTAAAGCGGCAGGCCCACCGTCCGGATCAGGTCTGGAAACCGCGGATCGCTGCGGAGCGGATCAAGGCACGGATCGATCTTCAGATAGGTCAGGCCCTTATCGCGCGCGGTAACGGACTTCTCAAGCCAGGCGAAGGCTTGATCCTTGTCTCCCAGCCCGCTGTAGATCAGCGCTATTTCGTATCTGCCAAGACCATCCTTTGCAACGCGCTCCTCCAATTTCGGCAGGATCGCACGGGCCTCCTCACCCTTGCCCATGCGCGCGTAAAGATTGCCCAGATGACCAAGAGCATGCGGCTGGTCGCCCAGCTGCTGGAAGTTGTGAACCGCTTTGGTGTATTCGCCCTTCTCGGTGTAGATCACGCCGAAGGGAAAGAGGAAGTCCGCGGGATCGGCCTGAATCCGGTAAGCGTGATGAATGTGAGCCAGCGCCTCGCTATACCGGCGCGCAAAGTAATACGCGAAGCCGGCACTCCTGAATGATTCGCCGGAAACCGGGTCTAATTCGAGCTGCCGCTCAATCTGGGCCAGCCCCTCAGTCACGCGGCCGACGCGCAGCAGATAAAAGGCATATTCGGCATGAGCCGCTGCGAAGTTGGGATTCAGGGCGATCGCCCGTTGCAGTTCCCCTTCTGCCACGCTCCAGGCCCAGTTCAGATTCAACTCAGCGCTGGCCAGCTCGGCATGGCCCTCCGGCAGCGCATCGTCCATTTCGATCGCCTTGCGCGCCTCCGTCTTCTGCCGGGAAAAGGCCTCATTGTAGGGAAGCCAGCCGGCCTCTCCGAGCCAGCCGTAGGCGTTCGCCAGCGCTGTGTGCGCCCGCACAAAGCCCGGATCCTTGTCGATGGACTCCTCTAGATATTCCACGGCCTTGCGCGGATCACCGGCATTCAGCCTATGAACACCCAGCAAATAGAGATCCTGCGCTTCGGTGTTCATGCGGCGCGTGCGGTTGAGGCGGGCCTGCTCCTGCGGCGTGACCTCGATGCTCACCTGATCGGCTATGGCCTGCGCCACTTCGCCCTGCAGCGCCAGAACGTTCGTCAGGTCGCGAACGTAGGTCTGTGCCCAGATATGCTGGTCAGTCCGCGCATTGATGAGCTGCGCGATGATGCGCACCTGATCGCCTTCGCGCAGCACCGACCCCTCGACTACCGCATCCGCGCCCAGTTCGCGCGCGATCTGAGGCAGCAGCTTCTTGCTGCCCTTGTAGGTCATCACCGAGGTGCGGGAGATCACGCGCAGCCCGGAGATCTGCCCCAGGTCCGTGATCAGCTCTTCGGTCATTCCGTCGGCGAAGAATTCCTGCTGCGGATCGCCGGAGAGGTTTTCGAGTGGGAGGATAGCGATGGAGCGAACCTCACCAGCGGCTTTGGATCGATTGGAAAAGGCTCTGAAGCTGAAGTAGCCAATCACCGCCAGCACGCACAGCGTGGAGGCAAGTGCCAGCCATCTGCCGCGGAGGCGAGTTCGCGTGGGAGGGATTGCCTGGCTTGTCGTCACTTCTGCAGCAGCAGCGGGAGCAACGGCGGCCGTGGCTGATACTTCTTCGGCAGTCTTGCCGTCGGCAGGCGTTTGCCCGGTCCCCCAATGGAACTTTGGCACATAAGATCCGGCAGGGATCTCAATGCGCACAGCTGCCGCTTTTCCTTCGCCCAGGTAGTACTGCGCCAGCTTTTTTCTGACTTCCGTGGCCTTCACCCGGACCACAGCATCGTTTGCAGTGTCATAACCAATCGGGCGGCCGAACATCTCCGCTCCGATCATCCGCTCGCGCAAGTTATCGAAGCGCCTGGCGAGGGCATGCTCCACGATCAATAGAAGGAAGTCTTGAGCGCGCTTGCTTCCGACAAACGCCTGGCTTGCGATCACCTCTTTCAGGTGTTCACGCACCGCCGCAACCCGCTCCGGACTCAGCTCACCCGGCTCCGAAACTGGGTCGGTCGATGTCATGGTTGCCTTCTCTTCTAGCTCGTGCGCGTCAGTCCCCTTGTTCTCGCTTCTGTCTGATGGACTCTATCACACGGCAAACGTCCCGCCGAGAGCGAACAAACGGTCTCCGCGTCCGAAGCGTAAGTCTATGAAACATCACGGTCAAATCCTGTTCTCGCACAACAAACAGTTGCAAAACTGTCGCGAACATTCCGTGACCGTGCCATGGGATGGTTCCATCGCAGGCATTACTCCTCACTGAAGCAAAGGCGCAGCTGCCGGTATGTTGAGCAACACCACAACCGATCGTCCTTTCCTGATCGCAGGCGAAAGCGGAACTGACGGGGAATTGGCAGCGTGTACTCTTCGTGAGGTCTCAGATCGTCCCCCCAGGGCGCCCGCCAGCGCGAATTGCGCAGCGACGCTCCCTCCCCCACCGGACAATCCCTGGTTTGTTCGGTTAGCCGATTGGCCATCATCCCCCCGGATCCAACCACGTTCCGGCGGTAGCCAATCGGTCGACGGGGGGACGAGTTTATTGGAAGGGGGCGACGAGTTTGCAGCAAAATTCCATTCCAACCCGCAGCTTGGCCTCGAGTCGGACGACGCAGAGCCGCAAAGCGAGCCGCGAGTTGCTCTGTGGATGCATTCCGGCAATCCAACGCTGCGCGCAGCCACTATAGATGGAAAGGCAGATGGAAAGGCCGGGCAAAAGGCTCCGAAGATTGAGCCGGAAAAGATCGAAGCTGCAGAAGAAGCAGATGAATTGAATTTTCCAGGCCGCCGGCAGCTTCCCGAGTCTGAGCGAATCGCCCTCCATACTGCCTGCCCGCTCCTCGTGTGGACACTCTGGACGAATCCTCTGTTCCAACGATGTTCATAACGATCGATGCCTCGGTAGCCCAACTTTTCCTACTCGTCGGGCTGTTTCCGGTCGTGTCCCTTCTTCCAGTAGTTGCGATATTGGCGCTGATCGTCTCGGACCACCACCGGCACAAAAAGAAGAAGAAGCGTGAGCAAGAACGAGACCTGTGCTCCAGGCCAGACCAGAACCATGAGGGTGCAGGGGCGAGCACGCGTCAGCGACGCCGCGGTGAGTCAATACCTCTGAGAATGAGATCGATCCCCGCGAGAAAATCCACGCGGTCGTCGTGAACCCGCAACTGTCCGGCTACGCTGCGTGTGAATGGGTACACATCCGGATCGAGCTGAGACCACATAGTCGATACCGCCTCTAGAAAGTCGGATCTGTCGAGGCCTCGCGTCCGAGCGAGCTGCCCGTTGGCCGCGTTCTGCCCACCGACGCCAAGGATGTAGCTCAGCAACGCGGACACCGCTGCCCACTGTTCTTTGTCCGGCACGCCAAGAGCACGAACCTGCTGGCCCAGGGGTTCGAGAATGCGCACCATGGGCAACAGCCCCGCGGGACTTGTAAGCGCGGAGCCAACCCACGGATGCGCGTCGATCGCGTCGAATATGGCCAGCGCGAGGGCGCGAATCGTTGCCTTCGGCGTCGCGCGGGCCATGTGCGCCTCCATCGTGCCAGCGACAATGGCATCGCAGGCGGCGGTCAGCAGATCGCTCTTGTTGGCGATGTGCCAATAAATAGCACCAGGACCGGTGGCGAGCCGCTCGGACAGGTTGCGGAATGTCAGACCGCCTTCTCCGCTGCTGTCCAGGAGATCGATCGAAGCGTCAATGATGCGATCTCGCGTGAGCGATTCTTCACGTCGTTGGCTGCTGCCTGCTTTCCTGACCATGCCTCATCTTGACATAAATGGAATGACGTTCCAATATTTATGGAATGGCGTTCCATTGCTGTTCTGCGGAGTGCCCGGTGGCCGCCGCCAGCCACGAAGGAAGCAATATGAAGAGTCCAATCACGATCATCGGTGCCGGGCTCGGCGGCCTGACACTTGCGCGCGTCCTCCACGTTCACGGTATTGCAGCGACGATCTACGAAGCGGAAACCTCGGCAGACGCGCGTGGACAGGGAGGCTTGCTCGATATCCACGAATACAACGGGCAGCTCGCACTGAAGGCAGCGGGGCTCTTTGACAAGTTCCTCGAGATCATCCACCCTGGCGCCGAGGCGCAGCGGGTACTCGACAAGAGCGGCAATGTGCTGCTGGATGAGCCCGACAAAGGCAACGGCGGCCGACCTGAAGTACACCGCGGAGACCTCCGCCGGATCCTGCTTGACTCACTTCCTGCCGCCACGATCCGCTGGGGGCACAAGCTTACAGCGGTCTCCCCGGCGGCGTCCCAGCCCGGCGACGGACGGCACATCTTGACCTTTGCGGACGGCTCAACGGTGACTACCAACTTCCTCGTGGGCGCGGAGGGTGCCTGGTCGAGAGTGCGTTCCCTTCTTTCCGAGGCGAAACCGGCGTATGTCGGCACCTCCTTCATCGAAACGTACCGTTTTGACCGAGAGACCCGCCACAAGCCATTCGCTGGCGCGGCCGGCGGTTGCACTTCGATGGCGATTGCGCCAGGGAAAGGCATCATCGCGCACCGCGAGGCCAGCGGCGTGCTGCACACCTACGTGGCTTTGAACAAACCAGAGGACTTGATTGCCCGCATTGACTTCTCCGACCCGAAAACTGCCTTGGCATGTATCGCCGGGGAATTCGACGGCTGGGCTCCGGAGCTGACAGCGCTCATCACCGAAGGGGAGACTGCTGTGCCTCGCCCTATCCACGTGCTCCCGGTCGAGCATAGATGGGAGCGCGTACCGGGTGTGACACTGCTCGGCGATGCAGCGCACCTGATGTCGCCGTTCTCTGGCGAAGGGGCCAACCTCGCCATGTTCGACGGCGCTGAGCTCGGGAAGGCCATCGCCGCCAACCCCGGTGACGTCGAAGCCGCATTCGCCGTGTATGAAAAGGACCTCTTTCCCCGCAGTGCGTCCGCTGCGGCGAAGGCTGGCCGGAACCTCAACCTGTTCTTCGACGAAAACTCGCCTCAGAGCGTGGTGGATTTGTTTACCAATCACCAGCGCGTCAAGGAAGCACCCTGCGCGCCGGCAAAATAGTGACCATCGATTGCCGGGATGAGAGTTTCGTACAGCCTCGTTCGGCCCCACATCTCGCTTCTGCGATGTAGGAAAAAGGAAGCCGCATTACCTTCGAATCCGCCCTCCGCAGAAACCTGCCAAATCACCCCACGCAACTCGCTACACTGGAAATAGAGAGTCAAAACTGGCCACCAGTTCGGGTGCCCCATCCTAAAAGCAACGCGAAGGATGACCGGGCCCCGGCGGCTCCCCCTAACTCGTTTACTGAGACGAATTTAGCCGCAAACACCGTAGATCGAAAGACTTACGGGCGGGACGACCTGTTTGCACCCAAAACGGTGCAAACAATCGGCCCTAACCCGTTTGTTTGGAGGAATTTAGCGCTAAGCTTTTTGGAATGAAGAATTTAGCCCTCGGAAGATCGCCTAAATGCAAGCAACGAAATGGTTTAGACAAGGCCCACCGGTCACCGGGGGAGGGGGGAGGGAGCGAGCACAGAGGGAGTCAGTGAGCCGTAAGGAAGCGGGACTCGGGAAAGCTGGAAATTCGCAGCCGCGCCGTGTCCATCGCTTCGTACCACTCGATGAAAGCCTTGCGGAACCAGCCGTACGACGGCGGCCAGGGCGCCGCATGCATCCGCCACGCAATCGGAAAGTGCGCAAAGATCAGGCTCGCACGTGGCAGGTGGCTGTGTGAGCTCACGACCTCGGCCGAGTGCCAGCCATGCGCCTGCATGATCTGGACCGAGTAGTACGCGTTCTGGATGGTGTCGTGCGCCTGACTCTCTTCGAGGATCGCGCTCGCCGGAACGCCCTCGGACTCCGCCAGCGTCGCCATCACGTGGGCTTCCACGTACTGGTTATGCGCCGCACCGCCGGTCATGATGATCCGCGGCGCTACCCCGGCCCGGTACTCGCGCACGCCCTCCAACACCCGCTCCCGCTGCTCCGGGCGCGGGGTGCCGTCTGGAAAGGCTGGATAGCCGAGCACGATGATCGTGTCGAAATGAGTGGCGTTGGTGTTGGACAGAGGAAGCGAGCGGTCGATAAAAAAGACCACGCCGACATACAGCAGGCCGCACACGACAACAAGCATCAGCAACCGGCGAAGCCAGATCACGCGGTAAAGCATCCTCTCAACGACTTCAATTGTTGTGGTGGCGGTGGACAGAATCGAACTGTCGACCTACGGGTTATGAGTCCGTCGCTCTAACCATCTGAGCTACACCGCCTGAAGGAGGCCGGAAGACGCAGCAGAACGCCGCACAGGCCAGCCTCTATCTTATGGAACGCTGGAAAGCCAGTCAATTTGCCGCCGTCGTGGTTTCCCGCTTCACCACCGACAGCACAATCGACGACGGATACTCCTCGGAGTGGTGAATCTCCGTATGCGCGATCTTGCCCACCGTCTCGTCGTAGTTGTTTCCGCCCGTGTTCATATTGCGGTCGAAGCGCGGGAAGTTGCTGCCCGACACCTCGATGCGGATGCGATGTCCCGGCCCAAAGTAGTTGCTGGTGTTCATCGGCCCCAGCTCCACCTTGTAGACCTTGCCTGATTCCATCCACACTGGCTTGTGGTTGTAGCCATCGCGCCAGCGCAGCCGCTGGATCGTCTCGTCGATGTTGTAAGCCGTGCCGTCCGGCTGCACATCGATCAGCTTCACCGTCACGTCCGTGTCCTTGACGTCGCTCGACACATAAAGCTTCGCGTCGATCGGCCCATCCACCTCGACTCCTTCCTTCAAGGGTTCGGAGGAATAGACCAGGATGTCCGGCCGATCCTCCATCTTGCGCTGGTCCAGCGCGCCGCCGTTGCCGGTAATCGCGTTGCCGGTGCAGCACACATTGCCGCCATACGACGGCACAGGATGCAGCGGATCGTATGTGAACGTGTCCGGATGATCAGTCTTCGCCAGCTCGGCCGACAGCGCACCGTCGCCGTGCAGCGTAGGCGCATTGCCCTCGCTCGTCAGGTAGAGCTTCATTGGCTTCGCGCCCTCCGGCGGCCATGTCTCAGAGCTCTGCCACTTGTTCAACCCCATGGTGTAGTACTGCACGCGCGGCGTCTTCTTCAATATCCCGTTGTCCTCGCCCTTCAGGAAGCGGTCGAACCAGCCGTAGGTCAGCGCATCGTAGTCCAGGCGAGCATCGCCCATGTCGCGTTCGCCCACGACCGTATGTTCAGTAGCGCGCTTGTACTGGCAATGCAGCGTCGGCGCGATGACCGCGTACTGCTCATTGGCCACCTCGCCTTTCGCGGTCGAGCGCACGAAGTTATAGGCCGCCAGGTTCGGTCCGGTCGAAACGTCGTACCAGGTCATGAACCACAGCCCCGGCACGTTGATCTTCTCCGAGTCGTTCCACAACCCGCCTTTCAACCAGGCAGGATCGCTTGGCGTCCGCTGGATCATCCGGCCCCCGGTCGGCACCGGCATCGCATCGGCATAAATGCCCTTCGGCCCACCCACAGCCTTCAGGATGTCCTCCTCCGGCAGATGCGCCAGCGCCTTCGCCCAGTCCACCGGTGGCATCTGCGGCGCAAGGTCGAACATCTTTGACGCATCAATCAACTGCTGCTGAGTGGCATCCTTTGGGAACATTGGCCGCACCTGGTTCTGCTCGCCGTAGATCCACGCGGCAAAGAGCATCTGGAACGCGCCGCCTCGATACCAGTTCCCCTGCTCGTACCAATTCCCTACCCGGCCCACCCCCGCGCCGAAGCTCTCCGGAATAAACGCGGCCAGCGCTTTGTTACCCCGTGCCGCCACCGCCAGTTGCCACTCCGCCGTCGACGAGCAGCCGATCAGCCCGACCTTGCCGTTGGACCAGGGCTGTGCGGACATCCAGTTCAGCTCATCGTCGGAGTCCGTGAGCGGTGCGCCAAGAATCGCGTAGTTCCCTTCCGAGAAAAAATGGCCACGCTCGTTCATCTCAATCAGAACGTAGCCACGTTTCACAGCATCGAGTTCGTTCGACATATCGCCCGGCGCGCCTAGCCGCACATCCCAGTAGTTGAAGTTGTAAGGAGTGCGGCTGAAGATGATGGGATATTTCTTCGATGTGTCCTTCGGCCGATAGATGTCGGCCGCCATGCGCTTGCCATCGCGCATCGGCACCATCACTTTGCGGTCAATGATGGCCACGGACTTTAGCTCCTGCTCGATCGCGTTGCGCTTGTCAATCAGCTTCTCGCGCTCTTCCGGCGTCAGGTTCTGCTGCCGGCGTTGTGCCGGGCTGGATAACGGGAGAAGACAAGCCACAAGCAATGCAGCAGAAGGCAGCAGGCCGGCAAAACGCATCAGTCGAGCTCCGATGACAAGGATGAGGAGAAGCATACCTCCTGCCTGCTTCCTTGCGGGAATGGACCAGCGGGCAGAAGATGAACGAGACTTGCGAGCAGTTAGTTTGCAAAGGAACCCGTTTATGCCCTCCGTTCACACGCTGGCCGTCATCCCGGCGCGCCTTGCTTCTACCAGGCTGCCACGCAAGGTCCTGCGCGATATTGCCGGCAAGCCGATGCTCCAGTGGATTGTGGAAGCAGCGCTCGCGGCACCTCGGCTGGACCGCGTGGTGATTGCAACAGACTCTGACGAAGTGATCGCGCTGGCCCGAGAGCACGGCTGGGAAGCGATGATGACCTCGCCCGATCTGCAGAGCGGCTCGGATCGTGTCCACGCTGTCTCACAGAAGATCGCCTCGGAAATCGTCGTCAATATTCAGGGCGATGAGCCGATGCTGCGCCCCGCGCACATCGATGCGCTGCTGGCGCCATTCGACCGAGCAGAGATCGACGCGCAGGTCACGACTCTGTGGACACCCTGCACACCGGAGGAGATTGCCGCCCCCAATGCGGTGAAGGTCGTACTCGCCGAGGGCGGGCGCGCGCTCTATTTTTCGCGCTCGACGATCCCCTTTGATCGTGATCGCGCCGGCGGGATTGTCTACCGCAAGCATCTCGGCCTCTACGCCTACCGCCGCGCCGCGCTGGAACGCTTCGCGAAGCTGCCTCCGCATCCGCTTGAGACAACCGAACGTCTGGAACAGCTTCGTCTGCTCGCGCACAACATTCCGATCTATGTAGAGCAAACCCCGTACACCACCATCGGTGTGGACACGGAAGGCGATCTGGATCGTGTGGCTGCGATCCTTGCGCCAGGCGAATAAGAAGACCGGTTCATTGGCCGACCCGTCGATTCGCCGTAAAGTATGGTGATGCCCATTCACACAATCAAAGGTGTCACCCCTGAAATCCTGGCCAAAGGTCTGGAAGAACTGAAAAGTGCCGGTTTCACCGTGGACGGGAGCCGTGTGTCCGGCATGGGCGTAGAAGCCACATACGTGCTGGTTGCCGAGGTGTTAACCGTCAACGTGGAGAAGGCACCGGCGTTTCTCGGCGGCATGGTGGAGCAGCAACTGCGGTCATTCTTCAGCTAGAGGAAATTGCCGAAATGCTACGAGGCGGTCGCCGCGGCCGCCCTGTAAACTGGAAAACATGAGCGTCACCGCCACCCTTACCGACCCGAAGAAGTCCTCTACTTCCACTGCGCCAAAGCTGACCCAGCGCATTGGCCGCATCGAGGTCTCCGCCACCATGGCCGTCACTGCAGCCGCCGCCAAGTTACGCGCGGAGGGCGCGAAACTGGTTGATTTTGGCGCAGGCGAGCCGCATTTCGCCACCCCGCGCCACATCAAGGACGCGGCCATCGCCGCCATTGAAGCCAATTTCTCGCGCTACACCGTCGTCTCCGGCATCGCCGAGGTTCGCAAGGCCATCGTAGATCGCCACGCCTGCGACTTCGGCTCCAGCTACGCGCCTGAGGAAGCGGTCTTCACCACCGGCGGCAAGCTGGCGCTCTTCAATGCCATCGAGGTGCTCGTCGACCATGGCGACGAGGTCATCCTGCCCGCGCCCTACTGGGTCTCCTACAAGGACATCATCCAGTACGCCGGCGGAAAGCCCGTTTACGTTGAGACCGCCGAGAGCGAGAATTTTCGCGTTACTGCCGAAGCGATCGAGCGTGCCATCACGCCCCGCACCAAGGCGATCATTCTCAACTCGCCCTCCAATCCTTCGGGGGCCGTCATTCCCCGCGCCGATCTCGAGCGAATTGTTCGGCTCGCGCACAGCCGCGGCATCTACCTGATGCTCGACGAGTGCTACGCCTATCTGATCTTCAACGAAGCGCCCTTTTCCGGCGCTTCGGTCACGGAGGCGAAGGAGCACCTGATCGTGCTTGGCTCGCTCTCCAAAACTTACGCGATGACTGGCTGGCGCGCCGGCTTTGCACTCGGGCCGAAACCCATCATCGCCGCGATGAGCAAGCTGCAGTCACAGTCCACCTCGTCTACCGCGGCTATGGTGCAGAAGGCGGCCATCGCCGCACTGACCGGTTCGCAGGAGTGTGTCTGCGAGATGCGAGCCGATTACATTCGCCTGCGCGACACCATCGTTGCCGGCCTGCGCAGCATTCCTGGCATCACCTGCACCATGCCGGAAGGCGCCTTTTATGCCTACCCGAATGTCTCCGGGCTGCTGAAGCAGTCCGGCATCGCCACGCCCGCCGAGTTAACCACGCGCTTGCTGCACGAAGCCGGCATCGTCGTCGTGCCGGGCGAGCCTTTCGGCACACATGAGCACATCCGCTTCTCCTACGCTGTCTCGCACAAAGACGTGGAGGAAGGGCTCGAGCGCCTGCGAGCGTTCGTCGCAAAGTTATAGTTCGCGCGAAAAACAACAAGGCCAACGCCCCGGCGGCGTTGGCCTTTTCCCTGCCTGACATTGCTCAGGTGCGCTGGCGGCCACCCATCCAGCCACGCGACAAGGTGAAGGGCACGAACGCGATCATCATTCCAATCGCCAGCCAGCCCAAATGGAGCCGCATCGCGGTTTCCGCCCAACCTGCTATAGCTGCCTGGGGCCCCGCAGCGGTCGCGGAAAAAGCCGCATGAGAGGCCAGTCGCACCGCGCCGATGGACGCCAGCACGAGCAAGGTGGCGCAGACGGCCACCGCCAGCACTACCATGCAGATGCCGGGCACAGCTCGGCGCCATGGAAACCGTATCGGTCCCAACGCAGCCGCGGCGGCCGCTTCCTCGCGCACCCGCTCCATTACGGAAGCCGCAAAGCCCGAGGATGGCTCGATACTCTCCGCGTGAGCAGCGTGGGCGTGCGGCGGGCCAAAGCTTCGCACAAGCATGCGATCCAGTTCGTCGTCCCGGTCCATTTCTGACATCACATCACTCCTTCCGGCGTCAGCGCCAGCAGTCGCGGCAATTTTGAGCGCAATAACTCTCTTCCGCGATGTAACCGCGCCTTCACGGTGCCCTCCGGCAATCCCAGGCTCTGCGCCGCGGCGGGGACGTCCATCTCGTGAAAATAGAACAGCAGCATGGCCTCACGGTACTTCGGCGGCAGCGCCAGCACCGCCTTCCGCACGGCCAGGTCACGGTCCCGCAGTTCGTGAGCCTCGATGATCGAAGCTGGATCGCTCGGCTCCGGCGCTTCATCGAGGGCCACCGTCCGCTGCGGTATACGGCGGAGCTCGCTACGGTAGAGGTTTGTAGCCAGTGCAAAGAGCCATGTGGAGAACGCAGCGTCCCCGCGATAGCCATCCAGCCCGTGATAGGCACGCAGAAACGCCTCCTGCGCCATCTCTTCGGCGCGGCCGCGATCGCCACAGAAGCGATACGCCAGATTGATCAAGGGCGTCTGCCAGCGGCGCACGATCCCCGCAAACGCCTCAACATCGCCGGCCTGCACCCGTGCCACATCCGCACGGTCCGCTGCCGCTTTGCCGAGCTCTGCGTCCATGGCACCACTATCCCTTCCCGAACTGTACGACCGAAGTATCGGAGCGGCGGTTGCATTTTCTTTTTTTGGATCCCTTTGAAGAAAACGCAACCGCCGCGCTGACAGTGCGGTCATACCGGTTGCAAGCAGTCAGTTGTCAGCCAGGAGTTCACCATGGATTACGCCAAGCCGGAAGTAATGGTCTTTGTTTTTCTCGCCGTCGCCGCGATCGCACTTTACTCCTATCTCTCTATCCATTCCTACGTCAATGGACGCCGGAAAGAGCGTGAGGCCTACTACAAGAATGAAACAGTGCGCCGCCTGACCGAGAGCCAGGGCGCTGGGGCGGACGGCGCCATCGCACTGTTGCGTGAGGAAGATCGCCTGCAGGGACTCCGCCGGCTGGAAGGCATCAAGCTCGGCGGAATGATCACCACCGCCGTGGGAATCGGCCTGATGATCTTTCTTGGCATAGCCAACGACGACAACCATCTGATCGGCGTTGCGATTGGTATCGTGCCGATGATGGTGGGGATTGCACTGCTCATGTATGCCTATCGCCTTGCACCAAAACAGCAACAGCAATAGGCCAACTTGCAACGGTTGCTTCCGATCCGCAGACGGTTGCCCTGCCGTCCGTTACCATAAGCGGAATGTCTACTCTTCCCGACTTCCGTCCCATCATCCTGGCCGGTGGCAGTGGCACCCGCTTTTGGCCGCGCAGTCGAAAGGCTCGGGCCAAGCAGGTGCTCGCCCTCGATGGCGAGCGGACGATGATCCAGCGCACCCTCGATCGGCTGCTTCCGCTCTCTCCGGCGCGGAATGCATGGATCATCACCAACGATCTGCTGTCGTCTGCGATCTGTATCCAGTTGGATGAAGTTCCCGCCGACCAGGTGCTGTGCGAGCCGGCGGCACGCAACACCGCTCCGGCCGCAGGACTGGCCGCGTTCCTGCTGGAGAAGATCTCGCCCGATGCGGTACTGGGTATCTTTCCCGCCGATCACGTCATCGGCAACGAGGCGCGATTCCTGGATACGTTGCGTCGTGGCATTGCCCTGGCGGCTGCGGGCGAAAACATCGTAGTGCTCGGCGTGGTGCCGACACGCGCTGAAACCGGCTACGGCTATATCGAGACAGGAAGCACGCTCGAGCACGGTGTGCAAGGTGTCCGCCGCTTTACCGAAAAGCCGAATCAGGAGAAGGCTGAGGAATTCGTAGCCGCCGGCAACTATTACTGGAACAGTGGAATCTTCCTGTGGAGCGCGCGCACCCTGGCCAATGCAATGCGCGAGCATTTGCCGGAGACCACACCGCTACTCGAGAAGATCGTCGCCGCTTATGGAACAGCGAACTTTGGCGAAGTGTTTGCCGAGTTCTATCCCCAATGCGAGAACATCTCGATTGACTACGCAGTACTCGAGCCGCGCTCTGCAAAAGGCGAACATCACTCCAACCTTTTTTGCCTGCCCGCTGACTTTGGATGGAATGATCTCGGCTCCTGGGCCGCGCTTTATGAGCATCAACTTGCCCTGCAACCGGATGCGACGGCAGCCAATATCGTCGAGGCTCCGGATGCTCTGGTCATCGACGCACACGGCAACTACGTTTACAGTTCTGACAAGTTCGTCGCATTACTTGGCGTGAAGGATCTAGTCGTAGTGGATACGGGCGATGCCCTGCTCATCACCTCCCGCAGCCACTCGCAGGATGTGGGCAAAGTGGTGAAGCAGCTGGTAGCGCAGGGCAAGACTGACCTGGTGTGACTCTGTGGGGTAATTCTGACTTGTTGTAATCCGTTTTGTTCCGTGTCACCCGCTTCATTCCATTTGCTTTCGTAAAATCGATCTCAACATGACTACATCCTCCATCAAATTTGGCACCGACGGATGGCGCGGCGTGATTGCCGATGACTTTACATTCGCCAATGTTCGAATTGCAGCCGCAGCTATCGCCAACTATGTTCTGGCGCACGAAGCTGCCGATAAAGGCATCTGCATCGGTTACGATACCCGATTCGGTTCGCCCGCCTTTGCCCGTACCGTCGCGCAAGTGGCCGCTTCTGCCGGAATCCCGGTGCGCCTTGCCGCCGCGGTAGCGCCAACGCCAGCTCTCTCCTTAGCCGTACGCGATTCGCAAGCGGCGGGCGGAGTCATGATTACCTCAAGCCATAATCCGTTCCAATGGAATGGCGTGAAGTACAAGGCAGGCTATGGAGGCTCAGGATCGCCATCCATCATGGCAAAGATCGAGAGCTACCTAGGACAGCCGCTCCGTCAGTCGGCACACTCCGCTACGATCGTGGAAGAAGATTTCACCGCTCCCTACGTCGCAGCCATCTCGCGCTTTGCCGATCTCGACGCCATCGCCCGCTCCGGCCAGCGCTTCGCCATCGACGCGATGTATGGCGCAGGTGCAGGCGTCCTCGCGGGCATCTTCCGCCCACTCGGCATCCGCTTCGTCGAGATCCGTGCCAACCACGATCCGTTGTTTCCCGGAATCAATCCAGAACCAATAGAGCCACATGTTCGCGCGCTGCAGGATACGGTCGTTGCAGAGAAATGCCAGGCTGGGCTGGTGACAGACGGCGATGCCGACCGGCTTGGCGCGGTCGATGAGCACGGCAACTTCGTCGATCCGCACAAGATTTTTTCCATCCTGCTGCGCTGGCTGCTTGAGCGCAAAGGCTGGACCGGCGGGGTGACGCGCGCCTTCAACACCACCAAAATGCTGGACCGCATCGCTGCTAAACACAATCAGCCGCTTTATGAGCACGGCATTGGCTTTAAATACGTGTGCGACCTCATGCTAGAGCACGACATTCTCATCGGTGGCGAGGAATCCGGTGGTATCGGCATCAAGCGTCATCTGCCGGAACGCGATGGCTTGCTCAACTGCCTGCTGCTTGCGAATGTAATGGCGGATGAGAAGAAGACGCTTGGTCAGCTTGTTGCAGATTTGCAGCAGGAGTTTGGCGAGCACCACTACGGACGCATCGATCTCCACATCCCTGATGCGATCAAGAACGCTGCGATCGCTCGCGCGCGAACCATCCAGCCCGGCGCAGCCGACTTCGCAGGCATGCCGGTTCTGCGCGTGGAGCCTCTCGATGGCATCAAGTTCTTCCTCGACAATCCCGAAGCCAAATCGAAGCCTAACGCGGCCGAGACGTGGCTGCTCCTGCGCGCCTCCGGAACAGAGCCCTTGATGCGTATCTACTCCGAATCGGTATCCAAAAAATCAGTGCATACGCTGCTGGAGTCGGCACGCGCGTTTGCACTCGCGAGCGTGTAAGGTTCCCTATCCGCCCAGGTTGAAGATGACCCGTATCGTCGTCTCTACTTCAACCGGCTCGCCATTCAGCAAGTAGGGCCGATATCGCCATGTCTGCACTGCGTCCACTGCGGCCGGCGCCAGCATGGGCGGCCCATTCGTGACCCGCAGATTTTCAATTGCGCCGGTTTTCGAAATCGTCGCAGCAAGCAAAACCGTGCCCTGGATGCGCGCTGCAATGGCCATCGCCGGATACCGCGGCTCCGCTCCGCTCAACTTGCGGCCCTCCATCACTCCTGACGAAATGACTGGTTTCCTCGAAGGTGCCACCCGCACTTGCATTGGCGCGGCGTTACCAATCGAATCTGGAATGCCATTGAGCGCACCAACGCCGTCTCTTGCCAAAGGATTGATGCCTATTCCGATCACCGGCGTCGGCTCGCGATCGACGGTTGAGATAGTGTTGGGAACGATGAGAGGCGGTGTGAATGGGTTCATCAAAGCGGCAGCATGGGTCGCAACGTTCGCGGCCCGCGCTACAGGAGGCAGAGGCTGAGCAGGCGATGCCGGAGCCGCCAACAGCGTGCTCAATATCTGCTTCGGTAGAGATGCGGGATGCAGCAGAGGCAACAACACTAAGAGGCAAACGATGCTGCTATTGCAAATTGTAGCGAGACCCGAGAACCAACCTCGGCGTGTCCTGATCTTTCCACCCGACTCCATCAACGCATCTTCGAACATGGCGCGCCTCGTGTCTGCGGACGCTGCATAATGCTGCAGACACGCCTATAGACACGCGGTGCCGGGCACTTGTTCCCGTCATTTCGCCAGTTCTGCCTCGATGCGCTGCGTTAGCTTCACGTCTTCCGGCTCGACATCCGGCGCGAAGCGCGCGACCGGCTTCCCCGTTCTATCCACCAGGAATTTCTCAAAATTCCACAGCACCTCCGGCTCTGCATTCGGTGTCACGCCAAACTCGATCAGGTGTTGACGCAAATCATTTGTGTTAGTCGTTGGCTTCGGTTGTGCCTTGATCAGCGACGCATAGAGTGGATGCTTCGTCGGCCCAGCGACCGTGATCTTCTCGAAGACCGGAAACGTGACTCCAAAATTCGTTGTGCAGAACTGCGCAATCTCCGCGTTCGTGCCCGGCTCCTGCTCTGCAAAGTCATTCGCGGGAAAACCTAATATGGCAAAGCCGCGATTGCTGAAACGTGCGAACAGCTTCTCCAAACCCTCATATTGCGGCGTAAAGCCGCACTTCGATGCCACATTCACAATCAGCAGCACCTTACCCCGATAGTCGGCGAGCGACGCATCCTTGCCATCAATCCGCCTCAAGGGAAAGTTCTCAATCGTTGCGCTCATTACAAATCTCCTTTCCTGCAGTATATGAATGGCGTCGGTCCGACCTGAAATGCAAGAAGCGCGGCCCAAGCCACGCCTCTTTGGCAAAAGATGCAGCCTTACTTCATGCCATTCAGAATAGAGCCCACAATGCCGCCCACCACGCCCGACTCCGTCGTCTCCACCCGGCGCTCTGTCGGCATGTACTCCTGCAGCTTGTGCGCCAGCTTCGCGATCGGCAGAGTCTGCAGCCAGACACGACCAGGACCGGTGAGAGCGGCAAGGAAAATACCGTCCCCGCCGAAGATCATGTTGCGGATGCCCGGAATTCTCATGATCTGGAAGTTCACCCCTGCATCAAATGCACCTACGTGTCCGGGATGCACGCGCAGCAATTCCCCCGGTTGCAGGTCCTTCACGATCAATTCGCCGGAGAGCTCAAGCCAGGCCATCCCTGCTCCGCTGATTCGTTGCAGCAGGAATCCGTCGCCGCCGAATATACCGGCGCCAAGCGACTGCTGAAATCCAACGCCAAGCTGAATCCCGGCTGTCGCGCACAGGAAGCCATGACGATGGATAAAGTACTCGCGTCCGTTCGTTACTTCGACGGGCACGATATGACCCGGCACCTTGGTGGCAAAAGCGATTTCGCCCGGCGCCCCCACGGCCCGGTACTCTGTCATGAACAGCGTGCCGCCACCGGCTACGCGCTTGAGCGCGCCAAAAAATCCGCCGCCGCCGCCCATCTGCGTGTGTGTCGTCATCTGGATCGACGCCGACATCCAGGAGAGTTCTCCTGCTTCGGAAATGATGGCGTCATTGTGGTCCAGCAGAAACTCCAGCACCGGCATTGTGGTGCCTGTTATCCGGCTTTGCATTCCTCATCCTCCTGGGCGCCTGGCGCGCCTCTCCATGGCCAGACGCCAGCATACACATACGAGAGAAATCGCTCATAGTTCCCTGATGTTATGCGCTTCACAATAGTGCGGCTTGCCACGTATTCGTTTCGCGGGTCCAGGATTATTGATCGCCGCCGCGACAGTTCCTGTTGACAGACAACAGGGACACAGGACTATATTCCTGTTGATGTTCAACAGGAGCTGGAGTGGAAGACAAAACTGAACTCCTCCAGGGCACGCTCGATACCCTTGTGCTGAAGACCTTGGCGACTATGGGTTCGCTGCATGGTTATGGCCTTGCCAGACGGATCGAGCAGGTGAGCGGCAATACGCTCGTGCTCAATCAGGGCACCATCTATCCTGCCCTGCTGCGTCTGGAGCAGCGTGGCTGGATTCGCTCCGACTGGGGCAAGTCTGAAAACAACCGTCGCGCCCGCTTTTACGCCATCACGCGCCAGGGCCATCGGCAACTCGTCCGCGCCGCGGAAGGCTGGCAGCGCATCGCCGCCATCATGGGGCGCTTCTTTGAACCGCAGCCATAGCCGTGGGAAAACTCCGCATGCCGCTTCGCATTCTCCTCGCACGCTTATTCAGCAGACAGCGCCGTCGTTCCACAACTGACATCGATGACGAATTCGCTGCGCATCTCGATATGGCCGCTGCCGAACTCCGCGCTCAGGGCATGAGCGCGGAAGCTGCCGAGCTGGAGGCACGCCTGCGCTTCGGCGGCGTTACCCAGACGAGAGAGTGCTACCGTGAGCAATCGCGTCCACCTCTGATCGACAGCATCCTTGCCGACCTGCGCTACGCAACGCGCCAGCTTCGGCGTAATCCAGGATTCGCGACTGTCGCCATCCTCACGCTCGCTCTCGGCATCGGCGCCACTACGGCGATCTACAGTCTCGTCCAGGCGGTTCTCCTGCGTTCCCTGCCTTATGGCCACGCGGATCGTCTTGTTTATCTCTACACGCCTATTGCTAGCTTCCATCTTCCCGTCGAGATGTTCACCCTTAGCAATGCGGACTTCTTCGATATACGACGGCTGAATCATTCATTCACGTCGATGACGCTCTTTGGGCAGAAGACTGAAAATCTCGCGACCTCTGACAGTGTCCAACGAGTTGAGTCGGCAACTGTGGATGCCAGCTTCTTCTCCACTCTGGAGGTTGCCGCGACGATTGGCCGCGTCATCACTGCTGAAGACAACCAGCCTGGCCACCAACACGTTGCGGTCATCAGTCATGCGCTCTGGCAATCTCTCTTCGCGGAACGTCCGGATGTACTCGGTCATTCGATATCGCTGGACGGGAGTTCCTACCGCATCGTCGGGGTTCATGCCGCCCGACTTCACCTATCCTTCACCCACGGAACTCCCCTATAGCAACGGAAACGATAAGACAGATGTGTGGATGCCGCTCGCGCTGACGCCGAAGGAAGCTGCGGAACGCGATAATGACAGCCTGAACACTATCGCGCGTCTCAAGCCGGGCGTCTCCCGCGAGGCGGCACTGAGCGAGATGAGTGCCATCATGCGACGTCTCGACACCTTGCACAGCGCGGAGATGCGAGGCTGGGGGGCAGCGATCAGGGGCTTTCGCGATTCCATCGTCGGCCCGGTTCAGCCGCTCTTATGGCTGCTCCTTGGCGCGGTCTCGTGTGTGCTGCTCGTCGCCTGCGGCAATACGGCAAATTTGTTGCTGGCTCGCTCAGCTGCTCGCGGCCATGAGTTCGGCGTACGTGCCACGCTGGGGGCCGGGCGCCTTCGGATGATGCGTCAAATGCTCACGGAGTCACTCTTACTCGCTGGAATCGCCGGTATTGCGGGCATTTTCCTCGCGTGGATTTTCCTTCGATTCCTCCTGCGTCTCGACCCAGGAAATATTCCCCGTCTACAACAGGCCTCGCTCAACCCCTGGTTGTTATTCTTCGGCGCGGCCGTTACGCTCCTCGCCTGTATCCTTTTTGGCACACTTCCTGCCGTCGCTACTTCGCGCATGTCTCCCAACACCTTATTGAAGGCAGCCATCGGGCGCGGCGTCGTCTCCACGAACAGCCTAGGGAGAAATCTGCTGATCGTTGGTGAGGTTGGGCTGGTCGTCCTTCTTCTCGCCGGTGCTGGGCTCTTCCTCCGCAGCTACCAGCGCGTTCTCGCTGAATCCTCCGGCTTCATACCTTCAACAGTTACATTTCAAGTGCAGCTCGATTCCAGGTATGCACGCCCACAGGATCGCCTATCCTATTTCCGCCGCCTTTTGGACCGCGTCGCGGCGATACCGGGCGTCCGAGCGGCGGGCGCAGATTACCTCCTGCCTCTCAGCAATAACGGGAGTCTGTCGACCCTTTGGGTTGAGGGATCTCCCAACAACACCAAGGGCCAGTTGGCCGCTGACGATCACGTGACGCCCCAGTTTCTGACGGCCATGGGTACGCCTCTCATCCGCGGGCGATACTTCACGGAAGCCGACGGGCCTTCATCCAACATAATCATCGTGAACCAAAGATTTGCTCATCACTACTTTCCCGGCCGCGATGCGTTGGGCGGCCACGTTCGCGGGAGTGCCGATGATAAAGCTCCGTGGAAAACGATCGTAGGCATCGTGGGAGATGTTCGTGGCACCAGTATGGAAAAAGCTCCGGAGCCTGAAATATATTGGCCGTTCTGGCATGACACTCTGGCCGCTCGACAAGATGCATTCATCGCCGTTCGCTCTTTCCTGCCGCCCGATACGTTGATTCCTGCTTTACGCGCCGCCCTTCGCTCGGTGGATGCAACGATCGCTCCTTCCGCCATTCAGACGATGCAGCAAGCTGTCGCCACCTCTACGGCCCGCCGCCGCTTCCAGACCACTTTGCTCACCATCTTTGCCGTCACATCACTTGTGCTCGCGCTCATCGGACTCTACGGACTGCTCGCATACTCGGTCCGCCAGCGCGTCGCAGAGATCGGCGTGCGCATCGCCCTGGGTGCATCACGTGCGCGTGTCATCACCATGGTGGTGCGGCAGGGCCTGCGGCTGGTACTCATCGGACTCGCGCTCGGCCTCGCCGCCGCATTCGTGTTGGTGCGCTTTCTCGCTGGCGTCCTCTACGGTGTAAGCCCGTACGATCCCTGGACGTTTGTCGCCGCACCTGCGCTCGTCCTGCTGGCCGCTCTGATCGCCTGCAGCGCGCCTGCGTGGCACGCCGCGCACATCGAACCCGTTGAGGCCCTGCGCTCCGAGTAGCCGCCAAGGCCGCCGAATCCCCTCGGCTTGCTAAAAGAGCCCCGACTCTCTATACCTGAGGGCATCATCCGATCGCGATTTCGGAGACGTCATTTTGGACAAGCGGGAATTTCTAAAGGCCTCCGGCCTCGCACTCGCCGGCACCATGCTCTCACCCTTCGCATCTGCGCAATCGCTCCAACATGATGGCTCGGGGCGGCCGGCAGACACACGTAAGAACTGGGCCGGCAACTACACCTACAGCACCGACCAACTCGCCGCGACAGCAAGTGTCGAGGAAGTCCAGGCCATCGTAAAGCGCGCCACGAAGCTTCGCGCGCTCGGCACGCGCCACTCCTTCAACGCCATCGCGGACAGCACCACGGAGCAGATCTCCCTCCAGCATCTTGACCAGATGGCGATCGATCCCACAGCCCGCACTGTCACCATCGGTGCAGGCGTTACATACGGCCGCCTCGCACCTTACATCGAGAGCCATGGCTTCGCGCTGCATAACCTGGCATCTTTGCCGCATATCTCCGCGGTCGGCGGCTGTGCTACCGCGACGCACGGCTCCGGCATCCACAACCGCAATCTCTCCACCGCCTGCTCTAGGCTCGAGTTTGTGGCTGCAAACGGCGAGCGTGTCACGCTCTCGCGCGAGAAAAATCCCGACCACTTCGACGGCGCCGTTGTCGCTCTCGGCGCGCTGGGCATCGTCACCAGTTTCACGCTCGATATCGAACCTACCTATCAGGTGGAGCAGGTCGTCTACCAGGACCTGCCTTTCAGCGAGCTCGAACATAATCTCGACGCCATCTTCGCCAGCGGCTACAGCGTGAGCCTCTTCACGGACTGGCAGGACCATCGCGCCACTCAAGTCTGGATCAAGCGGCGCGTCGATCCAAAGAAGCCCTACGCGTGGCCGCAGGAGTTTTACAACGCCAAACGGGCAACACAGAAATTGCATCCCGTCAGCGGACATTCCGCGGAAAGCTGCACCGAGCAGCTCGGCATTCCCGGGCCGTGGTACGAGCGGCTACCGCACTTCCGCATGAACTTCGTCCCCAGCAGCGGCAAAGAGCTTCAGACGGAGTATCTGCTCCCCCGCGAACACGGCTACGAGGCGATCCGCGCAGTCGAGCAGTTGCGCGATCGCATCACGCCGCACCTATTTGTCACCGAACTGCGCACGATTGAGTCCGATTCGCTGTGGATGAGCACCGCCTACCAGCGCCCTTCACTCGCCATCCACTTCACCTGGAAACCCGAGTGGCGGGCAGTGCAGAAGATTCTGCCTCTCATTGAGGCGAATCTCGCGCCCTTCGAACCACGTCCCCACTGGGCGAAACTCTTCACGCTGCCAGCCGCCACCTTGCAGTCGCGATACGCAAAACTGTCCGACTTCAAAGAGCTGTTGCAGAAATACGACCCGGCGGGCAAATTCCGCAATGCGTTTCTGGAGTCCAACCTCTACAGCACTTAGCGTCCGAGTATCGCTGATGTCTCGGCATTCTGCAGACGAGAGGAGCGTGTGGGAGCGCCTACTCTCGCCCTCGCTCCTTCAGCTTCTCCAGCACCAGTTCCGGGACCAGCCCTTCGACCGAGCCGCCAAGCCTGAAAACCTCTTTCACCAATCGTGAGCTGACATAAGAGAACTTCTCTGCCGGCATCATGAAGACCGTCTCCAGTTCTGGGGCCAGTCGACGGTTCATCAACGCCATCTGCAGCTCGTACTCGTAATCGCTGATGGCGCGAATCCCGCGCAGGACAGCCTGCGCTTGCTGGGCGCGGACAAAATCCACCAGCATGCCGTCGAAGCTCTCGACCGAGACGTTCGGCAGATGCTCCACTGCCGATGCCAGCATGGCGCACCGCTCCGGCACCGTGAAGAGCGGGCTCTTTTGCGCGTTTTTCAACACCGCCACCACCAGGTGGTCGAAGATCTTCGCGCCGCGCGCGATCAGATCGAGATGACCATTCGTCATCGGATCAAACGTGCCGGGATAGATGGCCTTCACTGTATTCATTCCGAGCGCAGTGTAAGCGCCGCGTGGGCTTCACGTCCACCGCCGGGTCCCTGCTCAGGGAAATTCATTTGACAGCGCATCTCGCCAACGGCTTAATGTCCGATCAGCCATCCCTCTCATTGCGCTCGCTTCCAAAGCTGTCTGCTGCTAAACAAGACCTGGGAAACCTATGAGCACCGCCGCACCTATCGCCGCCCGTCCACCGCAGAACATCTGGGCTGTCATCTTCGCGTCCTCGGTCGGCACCATGATCGAGTGGTACGACTTCTACATCTTCGGCTCGCTCGCCTCCGTGCTTGCGCTCAAGTTCTATCCGCCGGGCAATGACACCTTTGCCTATATCGCCTATCTCGCCACCTTTGCCGTCGGTTTTCTGGTGCGACCCTTTGGCGCACTGGTCTTCGGGCGAGTGGGTGACAAGGTGGGCCGCAAGTATGCCTTCCTGGTCACGCTCAGCATCATGGGTGGCGCTACGGCCCTCATTGGCCTCATGCCCACCTATAAAACGGCCGGATGGCTGGCGCCGATCGCGTTGATTGTCATTCGCGTGCTGCAGGGCCTGGCGCTGGGTGGCGAGTATGGCGGCGCAGCGATATACGTAGCGGAACATGCACCGGACAATCAACGCGGCTTCTACACCAGCTTCATTCAGATCATGGCTAGCTTCGGGCTCTTCGTCTCGCTCGCGGTCATCCTGGCGACGCAGTCCTCCATGAGTAAGGAGGCCTTTGCGGACTGGGGCTGGCGCATTCCCTTCCTGCTCTCCATCCTTCTTGTCACCATCTCGCTGTATGTGCGGCTGCAGATGCGCGAATCGCCAATCTTCGAGCAGCTCAAGAGCACAGGCATGACTTCCGCCGCACCGCTCAAGGAGGCCTTCACGGAGTGGCGCAATCTGAAGGTCGTTCTCGTCTCGCTGCTGGGAGCCACTGCTGGCCAAGGCGTCATCTTCTATGCCAGCCAGTTCTATGCACTCTTCTATCTGCAGACCATTCTCAAGGTCAACGCACGCTCGGCGAACATAGTCGTCGCGGTGGCCGTGCTCGTCGCCGTGCCGTTCTTCGTCTTCTTCGGCTGGCTTTCCGATCGCATCGGTCGCAAGTGGCTCATGCTGACCGCCTGCCTGCTCGCCGTGCTCTGCTACTTGCCTATCTACAAAGGAATGGAATCTGCAGCCGGTAACAACGTCGTCGCCGTACGCTCCACCAAGGACAAGGTCACCGGCGCCATCAAGCTCTTGCCGCTCACCGTCGACGCTACTGGCACGCAGGTCCCGGCAAAGGAGGCGCCCGCGCCCAACCTGCCCGCACTCACCGGACTCGTCTTCCTGCAAGTTCTCATCGTCTGCATGATCTATGGCCCCATCGCCGCCTACTTGGTCGAGGCCTTCCCCGCGAAGATCCGATACACCGCGCTCTCGCTTCCCTATCACATTGGCAATGGCGTCTTCGGAGGCCTCTTGCCGCTCATCGGTCTGTCGCTATGCGCCGCCACCGGTAATATCTATGCCGGTCTCTACTACCCCATCATTGTCGCCGGCATCACTCTGGTCTTCGGCAGCTTCCTGCTGAAGGAGACGCACGGCACGCGCATCTGGGCGGAAGCGAAACCCGAGACACGGCAGGCGAACTGAGCCGTCCTGGCATCGCGCCATCTAAAGTATCTAGAAACACAATGCGCCTGCGACCAAGCCACGTATCTCGTCTGCTCTTGCTACTCGCAACGATTTTCGCCGCCCGCCCAGGCGACTGCCTCCCCGCTCCAATCAACGGCTACGAAGTTATCGCCAAATATCCTCATTCAACCGACAGCTATACAGAAGGCTTCTTCTACCGTGACGGCCTTTTCTACGAGGGAACGGGGCTGAAGGGACGCTCTGCGGTTCTGGTGATTGAACCGGCAACAGGCAAAGTGCTGCAACGGCGCGATCTGCCACAACAGTACTTCGGCGAAGGAATCATCGACTGGGGTCCCAACATTTACCAGTGGACCTGGCAGTCAAATATCTGTTTCGTCTACGACCGGTTCTCTCTTCGCCCGGCCGGGCAGATTACGTACTCGGGCGAGGGCTGGGGTATGACGCGTACGGCGAAGGAGATCATCACCAGCGACGGCACCGCTACTTTGCGCTTCCGTGACCCCAAAACCTTCCGGGAGACGCGCCACCTCGTGGTGAAGGATGGCAGGCACACCGTCGAACAGCTCAATGAACTCGAATACGTCAAAGGTGAGATCTACGCGAACGTCTGGCACTGGGATCGGATCGCGCGGATTTCTCCGAAGGATGGGCACGTCATTGGCTGGATTGATCTCACCGGCCTGATGCCCACAAGCCGAAGGGTGAATGACGAATCGGTGCTGAATGGAATCGCATACGATGCGCAGCACGACCGGCTCTTCGTGACCGGCAAGCAATGGCCAACGGTTTTCGAGATCAGGATTGTCGACCGCTTGCCGGAGAAGTCCTCCTCTTCCCGCCATTGAGAGGAATCTCAGCTCTCGCTTTCACGCAAGAAGGGCGGCCGTAAGGCCGCCCCTGATTCGATGGACGAGGCTACTGAGGCCGTCGTGCCGCAGGCCGAACAGCCGCCTCGGCCACAGCCGCGCCATTTACCGGCACGGGCGGCACCTCGGCTTCCTTGACGCCCCCGATTCCCAGCTTCTGCCGCAACTGCTGATGAATGCGGTCGAAGGTGTCGCGATTGTCCTTCAGATACTGCCGCACATTCTCGCGGCCCTGGCCAATGCGCTCCCCGGAGTAGCTGAACCACGCGCCGGACTTCTCGACCACGTTGTTGGCCACTGCCAGATCCAGCACATCGCCTTCGCGCGAGATGCCCTCGCCGTACAGGATGTCAAACTCGGCATCGCGGAAGGGCGCGGCCACCTTGTTCTTCACGATCTTCACCTTGGTGCGCGAGCCAACCACCGTATCGCCATCCTTCACGGCAGCGATGCGGCGGATGTCGATGCGTACCGAGGAGTAAAACTTCAGCGCGCGGCCACCAGTGGTCGTCTCGGGATTGCCGAACATCACGCCGATCTTCTCGCGGATCTGGTTGATGAAGATCAAACACGTCCGCGACTTTGAGACGGTACCGGTTAACTTGCGCAACGCCTGTGACATAAGCCGCGCCTGCAGACCCATATGCGAGTCGCCCATCTCGCCGTCGAGCTCTGCCTTGGGCACCAGCGCGGCCACGGAGTCCACCACCAGCACGTCGATCGCGCCAGAGCGTACCAGCGCCTCGGTAATTTCAAGAGCCTGCTCGCCGTAGTCGGGCTGCGACACCAGCAGGTTGTCCACATCCACACCCAGCTTCTGGGCGTAGGCCGGATCGAGCGCGTGCTCGGCATCCACGAAGGCCGCCATACCGCCCAGCTTCTGGGCCTCGGCAATGATCTGCAGCGTGATGGTCGTCTTGCCCGAGGACTCGGGTCCGAAGATCTCGACCACGCGGCCTCGGGGCACGCCGCCCACGCCCAACGCCGCATCGAAGGAGATCGATCCGGTGCTGATCGTCGAAATCGGCACGATCGCCTCTTTGCTGCCGAGGCGCATGATCGAGCCTTTGCCAAACTGCTTCTCTATCTGCGAAAGCGCCAGTTCCACCGCGCGCGAACGATCATCTGCCATGCCCCGACCTCTCCATCCCGCCGGACATTTCCGGCCTGTCTATCTCATTGATTTACCAGCTATTCCCGAGTCTAACAGGAGAATAGAAGGCGAAACAAGTACCGAAAGTGTAGCCCAAAATGGGCGCCTGCCTGGCTGTCCTTCACGACGCCAAATCCTTGCGAAAGTACACCACCCGCTCCGTTTCAACGAAGCCCAGACCCCGATGCATGCGATGGCTGGCTTCGTTTTCAAGAAGAGCGTCCGACGCGAACTCCTGGCAGCCACGCGCAAGCGCCCATCTTTCAACTTCAGCCACCAACTCCTTTGCCACCCCTTGCCCGCGCGCCCAGGGCTCGACGTAAATGCCTTCCAGGAACGCTACTGGCGACGTCTCGCACCCGTTCACGTAGTCCGTGCGCAGAGTCGCTTCCGCAAATCCTGCCGGATTGCCTTCGGTGTTCAGCGCCATGCGAACGAACGCCTCGTCGCCCAGCTTCGCGGTCTCGCGCAGATTGTCCTCCTCCGTCATCTCCGGCCACAGAGCGCTGCGCATCGCCATCCAAGCTGGTCTGGTCGACGGTGTCGGAGCCTCGATCCGCCACTTCCCGCTGCTCATCGCTTCAGCAGATCCACCGGCTCCCGCACATCTGTCACCCGTATGTATCGCGCCAGCGCGGGATGCTGCCGCTCGACCGCCCGATACATCTCCCAGGCCACGTTGCGATACGAAAAGTGCCCCTGCGGCGCCGAACGAAGCTCACTGATGTAAAGCGCTTCGGCAAAGTCCATCTGGAAGAGTGAACGGCAGCGCGTCCCCAGCGGCAGCAGATACCGTGCAGTCGCGGCTGCCTCCGGTGCGTCGCTTGCGGCCACCATCGCAAAGGCCTTGTGCGCCGCGGTCATCGCCACCTCGTAGTCGCTGACCAGCCCAGCCTCGGCCAAGCCCTCCGGCACATCGAATCCATGCGCGGCAGTGAAGCTCTGCAGCGTCTGCAGGCAGCGGCGATGGCGGTGCATGTCGCGGAAGCCGCCGATGTCCATCAGGATGTCGAAGCGCAGCGGCTCCCCTGCACCGAACCCCCGAAGCAGCTCGTCGTGGCGTCCGCGATGCCGCATGCCCAGGTCGATGACTTCAACCCGCTTCGCCTCGGGCAGCGCGGCCACCTGATCGCGCACCTGCCGGAAGGGGTAATGACACGCGCTATAGAGCAGCGTCGCGGCAATCTCCACTTCGAGTGACTGGCCACGCTCCACCAGATCGACCAGCGGAGCGTCACTGATCGCCGCATCTCCCATAAGCTCACGCGCAGCCTGCTCCAGCTCGCGCCGCGTCTCCGTCTGATAGGGATTCGCCGCTGCGTACTTCACCAGCGTGGGCGCCACCTTCACTTCGCGCTCCAAAAGAGATGCGGCACGGTCTGCCAGCTCGGGCTGCATGCTGCGCAACTCCGCCGCCAACTCGGCCATCTCGCGCCCATGCACATTCCACGCGGGGCCGGTGCCGGCGGCACGCAGCCGCTCCCCCAGCTCGCGCACCTCGGCGTGCTCATCGCTCAGCAGGCGGCTTACCTGCGTCTCCAGCGTGCGGGCGTTCACAATCTGCCCCAGTGAGGTGTTGGTCGCCAGCGGCAACAGGTAACGCGCTACGTCAAAAGCACGCGCACGCAGTGTGCGCTCAAAGCTCTCCGGCTTCATCTCGGCAGGCCGTTCGGTCTTCGCCATCAGCGACGCGAGCACGCCCTCGCTCACCGCGTGGTAGTCCGCAAACAGCCGACCGATGGTGGCCTCGTAGGTCGTCTGCGCCGCATCGGCATTGCCAAACTCCGGCAGATACCAGCCGCTCTTCTGGAAGTTCTGGTAGCGCGTGGAGCGCTCCTGCCCATCCCAGCGCTGCTCGTCTACGAGAACAATAGCGGCGAGCAGACTCAGCCGCTCAATCGCGAAGGCCACATGCGCCAGGTCGGCGATCGACCGGTGGCCGTACTGGAAATAAAACGTATTCAGGAACTGCTCGGCGCGCTGGCTCGAGATCTCGCGCAGCGACTCCTTCATCGATAGCGACGACCTCGAGTACTTCGCCATCGCGTAGGCCAGCACCTCGGGATCGGCGCCGTGCACCGCGTAGACGTCCGTCTGATTGCGCGGCCGCTCGCCACCATCAGTCGGCGCGGAGTTTGTCTGGGATATGGTCAGGGGAGCCACTTCCGTCTGGGATTCTATCGGGGGCATCGTGCCTCCAGCATACGGCGTGGTGCAGCCTGCCACACCCTGTGAGAAACACGTCCCTTTTCAAGATCTACCAGGGCGCCGAGGTTTACCCTGAGGGCCATGCACGCCCGTCCTGCCATTGGAGACGCCGCACCCTACTACTTCACCTACATCGACCAGGTCGAAGGGAACAACTGCCTCACCTCCATGACCAGGCAGCTCGATGAGGCGTTCGCCTTCTTCGCCGGCATCTCCGAAACGACCTCCCGCCACCGCTACGCCCCGGACAAATGGACCGTCTGCCAGGTTCTCAGCCACCTCAACGACACGGAGCGCATTTTCGTCATGCGCGCTCTCTGGTTTGCCCGTGGCCTCGACACGCCGTTCCCCAGCTTCGACCAGAACATCGCAGTCGCCGGCGCGGCGGCGGATGAGCGGCCTTGGGTCACCCACGTCGAGGAGTTTCGCAATATCCGCAAGGCCAGCATCGACTTCTTTCGCAGCCTGCAGCAGAACGCCTGGGCGCGGCGCGGCGTCGCCAGCGGTTATCCCTTTACCGTCCTTGCCCTCGGCTTCATGGTGCCCGGCCACGTCACGCATCACATCCGGATCCTGCGTGAGCGCTATCTCTGACCACCGCCCGGGTCACGCCGGCGTCAATTGCACCCACACCCGCGCTTCGCTACTCTGGAACGCGGATACGCGGCCCCGGCGCGTCCGAAATCACCGCGGTGCGTAGCCACCCACGGGACGGCAAGGACAAGGACGTGCAGGACATCCTCAAAACCACCGGGCACCGGCCAACGCCCTTGCCCAAGCGCGACTGGACTGTCACCCAGCGATGGAATGACCTGCTCTTCGCCCATTGGCCTGTGCCTGCCGCTTCCATTGCGCGTCTGCTGCCCGCCGGCCTGGTGCCGGATACCTTCGACGGCTCGGCCTGGATCGGCGTCGTGCCCTTCTGGATGGACCGCATCCGCTTCAGCGCTCTCCCCCGGGTTCCAGGAATGGATAGTTTTCCGGAGCTGAACCTGCGCACTTACGTTCGTGAGGAGCACACCAACCTGGCCGGCGTTTACTTTTTTTCGCTCGACGCCGCGAACCCTGTCGCCGTCTCGGTGGCCCGCATGTTCTTTCGCCTGCCCTATTACTGGGC
>Ga0193743_1000212_pt1 | contig 47050 bp, 59 predicted proteins | sample L2c2metaG_FD_143038 | JGI IMG/M metagenome (GOLD analysis project Ga0193743, IMG submission 143038) | Soil microbial communities from a riparian zone of the East river system, Colorado, United States - L2c2 | ecosystem: Environmental > Terrestrial > Soil > Riparian zone | place: USA: East River... | reverse complement strand
TACATTGTTTCTACTTAGCTATAAACACCATAGTGAATGCCATAGATGTTGATTATTGGGATTTAAAACTGTGTTGATTATTGGGATTAGAGAATGTGTTGATTATTGAAATTAGAGGCTGGGTTCACTTAGGGCATGGCATGGGTAACCCTGGGTATCTTGTGCTGTACCTGCACCCGTACCCGTGGCAACCTGTACCCATGACCCAGTGGGTTTACCCATCAAAACAAACCAAAAAACAGCCAAAACGGTGAAGAATTGACTGAGTTATGATCAAAACATTCCTAGATTGTGGTTTTGATCATAACTCACTCAATACTTAACTGTTTTGGGTGATTTTTGGCTTGTTTTAAAGCTTGCAGGTAGGGGAATCCATACTTGGACCCGTACCTGTCACTACCCATATCTGTTACCTGTGCAGTTCACTAGGTTCACCGTTGTGATGCAGCCAGGGGTCTGGGGGCAGAGCCCCAGCAAGCCTCAAATCTGTGCTGTAGGCAGGTGAAGCAAAGTGGAGCTGTGCTGTAGGCACACATCAGCAATCGGTCAAAATAGTTTCCAGTTTCCTGTGGTTTTTGCTGTTTCCTGGTTTCCGGAAACCTGGAAAGGAAAGTAACTAGTAAAATCATTAAGTTTATGTCATAAGTTTGGACAGGTTTCCGAGAAAAGGGACATAGGTTTCCAAGTTTCCCAAATATGGTCTAGTTTCGGCCTTTTAGGGAAGGTTACAGGGTTTCTCAGGTTCAAAAACTTGTGGAAACTAAATTGCATGATCTGATGCAGGTTTGTGGCTTGTAGTACAAAAGACAAGGGGCAGAACAAGACATGAAATGAGCACAATAACAACATACAATTGCCTTGGGCCGAACTGAAAGACAGCAGAAACCCTTTTCACTGCTGGAAGGGGACTATTTTGCGGTGTGCAGAATCGTGGTAGAATGTATTGCAAAACCATTAAATTTTGCACATAGCAGAATATTTAATTCTTATTTAATTCTGCCAAAGTGCAAAAGATAATTAGAATCTGGCGAGATTTATATGTTCTGCCTCAATTTTGCATTTAGTAGATTATTACCTTTTGTATCAATTTCGAGACAATTAGAATATGTACAGAATGTAAGATTCTACCCAAATTTAGCCCAATATGTAATGTATCCTTCTACATATCATTCTGGATTAATTCTCAATAGATTCGGCAAACTGCGAAACATAATCAAAATTTTTAATTGTGCACTTGGCAGAATCCATTGTTGGCGGGTGTGCAGAATGCAGAATTAAAATTTCTGATTATCTTCCGCAGTTTGCCGAATCTAGTGAGAATTAATCCAGAATGATATGTAGAAGGATACATTACATATTGGGCTAAATTTAGGTAGAATCTTACATTCAGTACAGATTCTAATTGTTTCAAAATTGATATAAAAGGTAATAATCTACTAAATGCAAAATTGAGGCAGAACATATAAATCTCGCCAGATTCTAATTATCTTTTGCATTTTGGCAGAATTAAATAAGAATTAAATATTCTGCTATGTGCAAAATTTAATGGTTTTGCAATACATTCTACCACGATTCTGCACACCACAAAATAGTCCCCTTCCAGCAGTGTTTGTTTCACAGAATAATACATATGTCGTCAACTTTCTGGACGTCAAAAAAAACTCTGGACCAAGAAATAAGACGGACAAAAACCATCAACATATTTCTTTCAAATCTGGTAAACAAAGTTTGGCTTAGCCCTTACTAATTAATATGATTGCGAGCGAAGCAAGCAATATTCCCAACCATATGGAGGATATCCAAGTTCTAGATCTATCCAGAATTCCTCAGCGCGTCTCCAGCATTGATCTTGACTGTATGCTTCACATTTCAAATCTCTGCGAACAGGTCACAGATCTTCTTCGTCGCCTCTCTTAACTTCCATAACGATTGTGGTTATATGTACTCCCATAAACCTAGTTAACATTCTACAAGATAAAGAATCGCGAGCACAGCAAGGCCTTATCATTGACAACAGCATCGGGGGTTAAGGTAGGTTCAGAAGAAGGCAAAGGCAGACTAGCAGGCAGAGCGAGTGTGCTCGATTCCTCCAAAAAACTAATCTCTTGCCACGGCCAACAAATGCACACAGTTCGTCCTTCTGAAAACTGATGTGGATCATTGAGTAGGGAATTGGTCAAGCAACTATGAAATGAAAAAATGATTCGATAGAGGTGTTCCGAGTTGTACGAATTGTAGTGTGCGTGTGGGCTAGCGTTGTTTGTCTCTAGCCGGATCCGACATAGAGCCATGCCAGGAGAAATTAGTTTTTTGGAGGCTGAATGTGAGGGAAACGGTTTTTGTAATATCTTGATGATGTTGACGCGCAAATCTGAGGATGAGAATGTGTTTGCGCGACGTTCCGTTTCTTTCTGCCATAAGACAAGAGATGTATGAGACTGTTCGAAAACTGCAGATGCACGAGTCGCTAAACCACCTCTGGATAGAAGAAGTCTGTATTACAAATCCTTATCATGGCAATAGGAGAAGAGGACATACCGAATGAATTTAAAAATTTTGCTCTTGCCTTTCTTTTCAGGACTTAACTCTAAACCTCTTCCTTCGTGATTATCGGGATGTGAAATCGGTAGGGTGATATCGGAGTGTTGGTCGTGAAGCAAGATGGAAGCTAACTCTGCGACTCCGTTATCTGTAGATAGATCAGTCGCAAGAGCAACTCGGGTTTTTGATATCGTGCGGAAAATTTTGCCATCAATGGCTGGGTTTGGAGGTAGAGGAACTGGTGGGGGTTGAAGAGGCTTTAAGTCTTTGCAAGAATGTTTACTTGCGAGTAAAGGAGGGGGAGGGACAGCTGCCTTTAACGGAGTACCAGTGGTAATTGGGGTATGGTATGAAGCCATAATCGGTGGTTCGGGTGGTGGACGTAGTTGAAGAATGGGTGCATCGGTCTTTGGTTGACCTGATATCAATGACTCGTGCAAAGCAGGCAGAAAAGTACTAGGCCTGTCTTTCGAGATTCGTGAGGTGTATGGCCGAGTATCAGACTGAAGGGGTCTGGAAGGGACGGGAAGTGCATGGAGAATAGATCTGCGTTCTTTTAGTTTATCTGCGCTTTCTATAGTAGACGAAATGGATAGAATAGATCTGCGTTCCTTTAGACTGTCTGTACTTTCCTTAGTAGACGAACTGGATTTGAAGTTGGATGCAGGCTCGGAAGCACTGCCTTCGTTGAATGCAGAGGAGAACTGAGGTACGACCGGTTTATAGACAGGCTTTGATGTAGTAGCAAACCCATCAGGGGGAGCCATTTCTATCCATCGTCGTTTGAGTGGCCGCGTTTCGTGTGGATGAGAATCCATATGCACCAAGGCAAGCCAAAGTTTGTTTGGTCTCAAACTCCATGGTCGCTATCCTGACTGAAGATATCAAACGCAATGTTGGACAGGTATGAGATAAGTACATAGATCTTTACCAATTACTGATCGGCCATAGCAATTCGTATTTGGTTTCCATGGCTTTGAGTTGAGCGAGGACATAAAGATTTTGATAAGAGACTATCATATTGGAAATGTTATATTGATGAAGAGAAACATCAAGAGCAAGTATATATTATTACGGATCCTTTGGAACTTCATCGAGCTAAGAGTTCATTGGTTCGCAGATGCTGGACAAACTCGCAAGCTGGTACAGGACCTCCAGCGCTTTGCGAAGGAGTCCGGGCACAAGAAACCCCTCCTCATCGGCATAGATCAAGAAAATGGTATATACGTATCTTATCGTTTGATTGCTGTTGTGTTGATGTGCAGTGCACATCATGCAGGTTTGGTTGCAGCATTTAGTTCCCCTACCGCAGGAACTCAATTGTGGGTAAAGTCAATATTGATTAGACCAATCTGCATTGATGTGAATCGACATGTTACATAGTCCCGGTGCCATGGCGATTGCTGCCACAGGCTCTGCAGAACTTGCAGAAAAGGTTGCTGCTGCCACGGCAAAAGAGATGAGAATGACGGGAATTAATTGGGTATACAGCCCTGTTGCAGACGTGAACACCGATCCTAGGAATCCGGTGATTGGTACGTGATGTTCGAGGTTACGAAGGCGAATGTTTTCCTGACGGCAAGGAATGTTATTATAGGTGTCAGGTCTTTTGGTGATGGTGCGGCTATCGCTCATGCATGTGTACAAATTTAACGGGAACTTATTTTATTTGTGAATCTACTTATCAGATCCCGCGAAAGTTGCATTGTTTGCGAGTGCTGTTATCAGTGGTCTATTGTCTGGACAAGTAGCACCTACTGCCAAGCATTTTCCAGGACACGGCGACACTCATATCGATTCACACCTGGCACTTCCCCGAATCATGAAAACAAAAGAACAAATATCACGAGAGGAACTGGTACCTTTTCAAACCCTGATTGATTCCGGGATTCCGTGTATTATGACCGGCCATATGGCGCTTCCTTTGATTACTGGAGAAGATACGCCGTGCTCTTTGTCGCGAGCGATAACGACTACATTACTCAAAGATGAGATGAAGTTCGAGGGTGTGGTTGTGACGGACTGCTTAGAAATGGATGCGATTGCTGAGCCACAACAGGGTGGGTGTGGGGTTGAAGTAGGGGCATTGAAAGCACTGGAAGCTGGTGCGGATATAATCATGATTTGCCACACCTTTCAGAAGCAAAAGGGAGCAGTGGAACAGATATATCGAGCGTTGGAAGAAGGTCAGCTATCTACAGAAGATGTATCGGACAGCGGGGTGAGGATATCGGCCATGAAGGATAAGATCATTGGTGGATGGGCACAAGTTTTGGAAGACGATTTGGAATGGGACAATAGATTTTCCACGATGCAGGTGAAGCATTTGCAGCTCAGTCGTGAAGCCTACTCGGAGAGCACGGCAATACTGTGGAACAAAACCAAGGTTATCCCTTTGAAGGTTGACGAGTTCAAAGACGGAAAGCAGTTACTGTTATTCACCCCGGAGATGGATACGATAAATCGAGCTGTTGACTCGTCCACGGAGTCGAGTGAGGGTATTATGAGAGGGAAAGATGGGGTTGTCAGGAACACGGCTGGGGCGTCCTATCTCGCACTTTCGTTGGCACTGGCTGAGAGGGTTCCCCTGAAACATATCGTGTATAGTGGGACAGACCGAGTTGAGGTAACGATTTTTGATGGATTGGCGGCTGTGATCTTTGTTATGCGAAATGCTGACGTGAAGAGATGGCAACTTGAATATTTGGAGAGACTTGGACTGGGGAAATTGAATATTCCCGTGGTGTTGGTGTCGAGCTGTGGACCATATGATTTAAATGACCGCGAAGAATGGGCTGAATGGGCTGGATATATAGCAACATACGAGTACACAGCTGAAGCACTACAGGCTGCTGTTGTGAAGATCTTGATCTGATCAGCAGTCACGTGTGTTTCCATGTCGCACAGCCTTGGTACAGCTATAAAATTGTTTACTGCTATTAGTCCCTAGCGGTCCTCTTATCCTCGTCGATGAAGAAATTATTATTCGGACACAAGCCAAAAGTAAAGCCAAACTCTGGGTCAAGAGACTTTGCTGAAGTCATTATTAAATCCTACTGTCATACTCGAATCACTAACCAGTCCATATCTAGGAGATACCACCACCTATTCCGACCCCATTATACCAGAAGCTAGCTACACATGGCACAAATATTCAAAATATACCCAGTTATGTTCAATCACAACATAACAATCCTCCAGAAGAAGATCGCTCACAACCTCAACAACTTCATCAACCCACAACGCCATCCATAAATGTTCTACCTCGTACACAATCCTTTGGCTCCTTGTCTCCAAGCAAATCACCGACAATAGCAAGCTCGGCCCCACCACTAAGGTCGGCTTCTCCTGCCAGTTCTTTTGCAACTGTCACAAACATGTCCATCGCCACCAAAGCGACACGCCAACAAGATCGCGACAGCCGCAAGAAAAACCATCCAACGGCACCAACGGCGTTGAGTATCTTGCGGGCCCTTGACCCCCCCCGCCCTGAAACAAAAATCGATTCAACTAGGTCACAATCAGAGGAACGTTATACCGTTTCTGAGAGCGGGCATTCGCATCGAGATAGGGAGAGGGAGAGGGATACTGGGGAGAAGAAGGAGAAACGTGGCTTTTGGGGCGGACGAGATAAAGAACGAGAGAAGGAGAGGGAGAGGGAGCGAGAAATCATGTTGCAAAGAGAGAAGGATTCGCGGAGAGAGAAGGATCGGGGCGGAGAGAGAGGTGGGGACAGGCTTGGGGAACACGATCGTGATAGAGGAAGGGACATCTGGATGGAAGACGAAAGCACTACTAAACTGACACACATGATCGGTGACTGGGAAATTACATTGAGCCTGTATCATTATCACTCAAGCCCCATTTCTGCCAGGTTTCTTGACGGCTACTGCTGCAGAGGATTGGAATCTTCTGATGGACGTATGTGACCGAGCGTCTGCCAGCGAGTCCAACGCAAAAGCAGCTGTACGAGCATTAAGATATGAATTCAAGTACTGTCACCACTTTCACCTGTCTCTCGGCTGTCTCCCACTTACATCTCCATAGGTCTGGTTCACCTCCAGCTCAATTATCTGCCGCAAGGGTACGTTCTTATGCATCCTTTCTGACTGTTTTTTTTGTTGATTTCCTGTATAAAGCTATGGTTCTTTATGTTACTAAACTCGTCGGATATCTTTATATATCAATCTACATCCCGGAAGTTTCTCGATGCCCTTGAAGACCTTCTTTCTTCACCGAGAACCTCTCCGGTAGTTCGTGAGCGTTTGCTCGAGGTGGTAGCGGCTGCGGCGTATGCTAGCGGGAATAGTAAGTTAAGACTGATCTAATAAAAGAAATATCCTAATTTGAATTAGAGAAAGATAGTCATGGGTTCAGAGGGCTTTGGAAACGCGTGAAGCCATCTGACAAACCAGACGAGGTATTTGCCCCTTTTTTGATGACTTGTTATTTAAAGCAATTCACCATCATCAGGGAATACCCTTTGATACAGACGATGCAATGTTCCAGCCCCCAAATACTGGTCAAAAACCTGGATATGATATTCCAATTGTATCTTACCAGGAGCCAAGTCCATTGCCCATTGATTCTGCTCCCGTCACTCCGGTTCCTGTTGGTCCATCTCTTGTTTACGCTTTGAGAGTTGATGCCCAATTTTTTTCAGGCTGCCAACACGAAGCGTAAATCCCCGGTCCATAACCATATAATTTCACCGGACGAAGATATGCGTCGACTCTTCCGGGAATGCACTATGGGTCAAGGGAATGCAGCATTATTGTCTGAAGCCCTAGCGCACTCCAAACCTGAAGATCTGAAGAAAAAAAACATTATCAAGGTTTGTCATGTTCACATTTACAAACAAAAGGTATTCAATATGGCCGTGCTTAGGAATTCTATGATAAATGTCGGTCATCACAAGAACTCATATGTGCCCAAATCCCTTGGGCATCAGCCGGTGCGGAACATTCCCGCGCCATGAACGACAAGGCAGATATTGCACGGAAACGTACCAATTCTAATGAGTTGAACCTTGCAGTCGACGATGGTCGCGTGCCAGTCGAGCAAACCGTGGAGGAGAAATTGTTGGCTGCCCTGCTTATGGCCAATGCCGACCTCATGGAAGCTTTCCGGCAGTATGAAGACTTAGAAAGGGTTGCAATGGAGCGCAAGACCGAAGAGCGAAGTAGGAAGGAAATTCGGATGGAACGTAAAGTAAGCCATATTTTTTCTCTTCCTCCAAAGGATCTACAATTGATCTTGGCTTTCAGCATCGAGACCTCGAGAACCTGGCTTTATCAGAGTTATCGGCAAGCAATACCTCTCTGCCTTCTACACCACGTTCTCGCCCGCACACTCCCCAACTCCCTAACTTGGCTCATCCTCTCCCACAACATCTTCCATTATCGGAGGCTGATAACGAACCCATCTTCATAGCCCCAAACCCAACTCCAAATCTAGCCCCTCCGCCTGCGGCGCCTCATGGACCTCGATCACCTGCTCCGATTTCCTTACACACCAGAACGCCGTCACCAGGAACGCCGAGGGTAGACCCTTACATTAATGGCCATGATGTACACGAAGATATACAAACGCCTTCGCTCAACGGATTCGGTGATGACTATCCATCGACTAAACCTAGCGCGAAGGCTCTTGGAAAACGAAGAGTAGTTGAACCGGACAATTCATTGGACCGTAAGCATAATTCATCATTTTTGGTTAACGCTATTATACTGATGATTGTAAATAAAGCTCCTGACGATGTCGATGTCATGTATTTTGATAAAGAGCACGCCTTTGCTTCGGGCGAGGGTGCTGATCCTGAGTTTGAAGATGAAAATGATGCTCGCTGGCATCACACCCCTGTGCATTTTGTGTACGATGCCGTGGCGGAGAGGATGCGTCAGAGATTAGAGGGGAGAGAAGAACTGATCAACAAACTGGTCGATAATAGGGTGCATTAGTAATACGCCAGTCGTGGAATAGGGATAGTCTAGCTGCTAGACTACGTACTGTAGTTGTTATATCTATCTAAAACTCTCTAAAAGCTCTTCATAATAGCGCAGTAGGCCAATTGTGACATAATGTCACACAGTTCAAGTTACACCTCATCTACCACTCCAAGAATGACAAAAGCCGCCTTGGATTCTGATATTTATGGTGGTAGTTACCTTTTCTTTCTTACTATACGGCTTCTTCTGAATCATTCAATATTCTCAGATATTTACGGGGACGAAGAAAACGACTTCACAGAAGAGGCCTTGGAAAAATTGGAACTTTTGCAACAGGGAGGCAGTTCTGGAGAGGCAGAAGTCGATGCACAAGCATCCTCTTCGTCAATAGAAGTATATGAATCGACAACAAGTACTGGGACTTTGAACCAAGACACATATCGCTCTCTTCCTGCTAAGCCTACTGGGCCTTCTAGCGCACAACTATCATATTCTGCACAAATTGCGAAGCAGTTTTCGGCGTATCAACAAACCCCTAGTCAAGAACGACAACAGCAAAACCCACGTTCTGGCCTAGGCAGACCTCTATCTGTTTCATCAGAATCTAAGACAGCTGCCGGTACATCCACTGATACTGCCTTTGGCAAGAAACCTTCAGAAATGCATGACTCTGGGTGAGTCTATTGTTCTTTGCGTTTCCTATTTATGTGTTCTGCTTCACTTGATGGTCAACGCAGCAAAGTTTGAGTACTGTGTTTTTCCTCGCGCTTGACACATACACACACGTATATGCATCGTTCCTTTCCTGTTCAATGTCCAAGCTATACATGCATACTATGATAACATGGTCTTCAGTGCTGTTATCTTCTCCGGTTTTCTTCATTTGATATCAGATACTAATTTTGCTTACCAATTACGGCACACTCTCAACTATCAACTATTACTTCTGCCTACGTTTACGATTATGACTATGGCTCTACATCTACCATTCGACCATTTAGCAAAATGTTTATCGGAGGTCTTAATTGGGACACAACAGATGGTATCTACTCCCTTGCAAATAACTCGTTGTACACTATACTAATCAGCTAATTATGCCCCTTTGCAACTGTGACCCAGAGGGACTGAGAGATTACTTCTCACAATTCGGAAAGGTAGATTGCCTTCATGAACACTTGCGTTAGGCTCTCTCACTTATGAAAAGGTGGATGCATGCACTATAATGCGAGACCCATCGGGGACATCTCGAGGGTTCGCTTTCCTAACTTTCGAGGATGCAGCTTCCGTTAATACGGTCTTGACCCGTGAACATCTATTGGATGGGAAGGCGGCAAGTACTTATCCTTAGCACGTCAGTTGCTTATTGCTAAGCATAGGTCTGTGACAGATTGACCCAAAGCGCGCAATTCCACGAGAAGAACATCTCCGCAATACACGCTACTTCGTAGGGGGTTTATCACCTAGTACCACTTCCGACTCTATGCGCGAGTTTTTTGGTGCATATGGCAAAGTTGTTGATGCAACAGTCATGGTGGATCGTGAGTCAGGCCGATCGAAAGGCTTCGGTTTTGTTACTTTCGAGGACGCAAGTAATTTGGATCAACTGGTCGGAAAGATTGGACTTACATTGGATGATAAGCAGGTATTAGGGCTGCTTCTGTTATATTGGATCTGAGTCTAATCAATGTTTTTTAGATCGAGGTGAAAGCAGCCCAGCCTCGTAGTCAACGGGATCAAACCAGAACTGCTGCAGCTGTGCATCCAACACCCACGACCGCTTTGGAGACTTATGACCAAAGAATGCCAACGTCCAATATGAACTTCATGCCCGCTAATCAACAAAACCCTATGGCTATGCTGTATCAGCGCTCGATGGCTCAAAATCCACTGGCCATGATGAACATGAATCCGATGATGGGGATGGGGATGATGGGGATGAATGGGTTCAATACCATGAATAACATGGGCGGTGGTATTCCCGCAATGAATATGATGGGTACGGGTCTTAATGGACTTGCCAACGGAATGGCTAACGGAATGGGAAATGGAATGGGAAATGGAATGGCTAATATCAATCCAATGAGATTTGGGGTTGGCCCCATTGGGAATCTTGGGCTAGGCAACCAAAGCTTTATGGGAGGAGGTGGTGCACAAGCTGGCGGGGTTCAAGTTAGAAATCCTGGTATGGGCATGAGACAGGTAACAGGCGGTGTTGGGCTTAATCACGCAAGGATTGCCGGAAATTCAGGACCGGGACCGACCAGGATGGCGACTCGTGGACAACATGGTTTCCATCCTTATGCGCGGTAGTTGTATATTCTATGAAGGTATCCCCAGGAGGCGCTCTATATAAAACAGACCCTAATTCAAGCTTTGTAAGTTCCACTTCTACAGTGTAGAGCGTGCTGTAGAGAAAAGTACAATATCTGCTTTCTGTGAGATATTTATTGCCTACTGACGAAAACACTATTTAAGAACATATTTATACAGGATGCTGAACGTTTATAAATTCCTGAATCCACGCTTGACAGTTCTATGTATCTAGCAGCATTGTCTTCATGAAAAACCATCTTTCTTCTCATCACGACCTACGTCTGCTGATTTGATAGAGGTAAAATTGTCGGCCATAACAGCCTCTTCCATGAAGGTTTCCCGAGCTGGAAATGCTTTAGAAAGAACCAGATAGACAAAGGATGCCGAGAAAAACTAGGCAAAGATTTCATTTTCAAAATTGCTAGGTTGAGACAAAAGGGACGTACTCCGAAAAGCCAAGCAATATCAAACAAGAAGGATGCACCCCCAACTGCAACTTTGGGGTTGATGTTGTTGATCAACCCAGGGAAGGCCGGTGGAATCGATAAAAGAAGTGCTATAGCTGCTCTCCAGTTCTAACATGAGAATAGATAAAAAGGTTGATCTCATGGGGTCTGATCATTTGAGTTGACATACAATCCCATTCCAATATCTATATCGTCCATGCGGGTCGTACATGGCAGGAACATCAACCTTTCCTCGATGTACGAGCCAATACTGTTGAAACCGGCATTGTTCAGTGACTATTATAGCAAGTCGCATAACCGACTGACATCAACTATCATGCTGCGATGGTTCAGATAAGTCGACAAACAGAAAACGGAAAACATAACAACACACATTCCAGCAAAAGGGCCCAAAAAAACTGAATATCCCGACATAAAGGAGAGAAATCCAGGAGCTGAGGCCAAGATCTCCCAAGGACACAAGACCCAACTTCCAATAAGCGCGCAGATCACCTGCCCGCGTCTAATATTGATATAACTTGGAAAGAGGACTGTCATGTCATTTGCGGCGCTTAGACTGTTGGCGGAGATATTGGTACCGAGTGTCGCCAGGACGAAGCTGAAGGAAGCGAAGAATGCAGCTGCTCGGTTATCCCAACGGTCAATAAGATGAAGGGGATCCCAGATTATCTCGCCGTAGAGAGCCTGCCCTGCGGAAGTTACAGCAATGCCTATATTCATTTGAAAAGCTTAGTATTGCAAGCAGTTTAGACTCTAAAGAGTATGCCACCTGTGAAACCGACGAGGGTAATCGCAACCGGGACGATGATTAATTGAACGAATTGACTGTCGAAAGTATAGGATATGAACTTTTTACTTCGGCAGAACGAAGGTACCTACGCCCTTTCATCTTTTGCATAGCGCTGAAATATATTTAGGATGACAGCCCGAGTGGTATTGATTTGCAGTGACTCACGGTAAAATCAGGTATATTGACAGCAAGAGTAGAGTAAATAGAGATGGCGCTATTCATTGCGCTTAACCAAGCCCAACTGAGCGCACTTCCCTTCAATCCTGAATGCTTGGGATCAAGACTAATCTTGGCCGGGACTTTGACGTACGACCAGATCAATATGCTGAGCCATGCGATGGGAACAAGTATCCCTTTCACAGTGAACAAATGCCTGATTTTCTGAGGTGAGATAAACATCAGGGGAAGCTGGATTATCCAAAAGAGGAAATAACACATCATTCCTGCACAGAATTAGAGGGTAAGCAGTTGAGACTTGTAAATTTATTGACTAACCAACGGAGGTGATGTTAGACGATGCTGGCAATTGATTGGGTAATTTTGCAATCGAAGGCCATATTGCTTTCAACATTTGGTAGACGGCTTCTGAGCCAATGAAAGACTACGTTGATATACTTGAGCAAAGTTTTACGGGAACACTCGGAAAGACTCACCTGAATACCGAACCAGAACATTGAAAGGACAACTCGGCTGATCACCGTAAAGTAACTCAACCAAAATCCGAACGACGATCGATTTAGTACAGGGAAAGCAATGTGCAATCGTGCACCAATCGTTCCGTTGAGGACCATGACGACCTGCCGAAATCATGTCTGAATGACATTCAATTGAGAATGAAATGAGTAGCTACAGCGATGATACATTGTGCCACAGCAATAGCAGGAAGAGCCTGTCGCCAAGAAAGTCCGACGGCTAACATGGAGCTTGCTAGTTGCCAAACGCCAGCATTCGTGGCATCCGAAATCCAGTAAGCCGTGTAGTTCCAAGTTGTCCAAGTGCGCTTTTCTGGTGGCACGGGATCCATATCTTTATTGCTCCATCTCGCGGAGGGTCCATAGGTGGTGGATTGTTGTTCAAGAGACCATTTGGAGGGTCTCAATAATCCTACTAGGTCCATTGGAAAGCGTGATTGTACGTACTAGTGGGTTGGAATAGGAAACGAAGAAGAAGGGGACCTGCGTTACCCTGGTTCTTATCTATGCGGCCACATGGCTGTAGTCTTCATTACAAATCGATTGTCATTTGTTATATATAATTATTGGTCTGTTTCAAGAGACATTAACGATGTGGTGGGAGTCGAGGCTCGTGATTAGATAAGCCTTCCTGGTTTGAATGGATCCAGTACCACTGGAAATACCCGTATCTCATGGTTTACCGGCACCTCAGCCTGTCGCAGAAGAATCAGTTAGTCAAACGATCCGTCAACCGTCCGTTCGACTCTTCCCTGCTTTCAACAAATTTATTCTCTACGAAAATCGCTTGCGTTTCTTCATAATTGCATCCAATGCCTCGGATTCTCGTCACCGTATCATCAAAATTGATCGCACATCTCAGGAAGAACTCAATATCGTAGAAGATGAAGTCGAGTACACTGGCAAACAGATGAGCGCAATGCTCAAAATGCTGGATGATGGAAATCGTGCTTCAGGTGGTTTAGGGAAAGCAAAAGTTTTCTTTGGAATTGCGGGTTCGTTAATCTTGAGATACCCGAAGAATCTCGATGGTTGAATCCTATGGTTAGGCTTCATACGCTTCACGGCGGGGTGGTATATGATTTTGGTCTCCAAACGTACTGTCGTTGCACTGCTGGGTGGCCATTACCTCTATCATTGCGAAAATTCCGACATCATGCCAGTCTGTTTTAACCACAAGATAGACAAACCTGCAGAGGAGCAGCGGCTCATGAACATATTCAAGCAAGTCGATATGTCCAAAAACTTTTACTTCAGGTATTTCCTAATATTAGTCGTGGCAGTATACATTAATTAAAAGCCAATACAAGTTATACATATGATCTGACTTCCACTCTTCAACATAACTTAACTGGGGCAGTCCGCAGTGGTGAAAATACCTGGCCTATCAATGACCGTTTTGCATGGAACTTTCACATGCTCACCGCACCGTTTGCTGAATGCGAATCTCCTCCGTTGAAACACTACTGGCTCCTTCCCCTAGTTCATGGTCACGTTGATCAAGCAAGTGGGTAGCTACGAGTTTATCTCACTCCATATTTACGGAATCTTTGCTTAGAGCTTACTGTCCTGGGACGTGTTATCTTCGTGACGCTTATCGCCCGCAGATCGAGGCATTTTGCTGGCGCACGCTATCTCAAACGAGGTGTCAACAATGAGGTAATTTCATTTCTTTCAAGTCCTACGTGGCATCCTCATCAAGTTTCAAGGGTAATGTTGCAAATGAAGTGGAAACGGAACAGATCGTATCCGAGGCCCTGACAACACCCTTCTATTACCCTACCCGTGGTGAAGTCGAGGAACATCGGAATAGGCGCCCGAGTCCTGACTACACAAGTTATGTTCAGGTATTTATACTTCTTCTTTTACAGTATTGTCTCTTCTCACCGCTTGAAGTATCGAGGCAGCATACCAATATACTGGACGCAGGAGACCAACAGTATGAGCCCAAAGCCTCCAATTGAAAGTGCGTTTATTTTGTTCTATTTTCATCCTTTTTTTGTTTTTTTTTTGTTTTGGAAATTGATCAAGAACTTCGATCCGCCAGTCAGCATAGTGGATCCCTTCTACACTGCTGCATCACGTCATTTTGACAACCTTTTCCAACGCTACGGTGCTCCCATCACGATACTAAATCTCATCAAGAGGCGGGAACCTGTTCCTCGAGAATCGAAATTACTAGATGAGTATACGCAATGTGTGAGATATTTGAATCAGTTTCTACCACGCGGTAAGAGGATGGTGTATCGTGCATGGGATATGTCTCGGGCGTACAAAGAGTGAGCCCTCCATCGAAGTTTTATCTGACCTTTCGTTGAATTAGTTGTTTAGGAAAACTCAAGACGTCATTAGTTATCTTGAAGATATCGCTGAAGAATCCATTCAAATGACCTGTTTCTTTCATTCTGGCCCGGAACCCTATTCTCATTTCCTCAATTCTGAAAAAGAGTAAGCTTGTTTTTTGAAATTTACCTACCTGACACATCATTCAGTGCATCGTGGCGAAGCACGATTTCGCTGCAAAATGGTATATGCCGAACCAACTGCGTGGACTGTCTAGATCGAACAAATGCTGCCCAATTCGTTTTCGGAAAACGGGCCCTTGGACATCAACTATATGCGCTTGGAGTAGTTGACAGCCCAAATTTGGCGTTTGATTCAGATGCGGTGAACATGCTTACAGAAATGTATCATGATCATGGTGATAGTGAGTCCGTCAGTAGCTTTGTCTTCTTAAGGATTTTGATACTACCTTTACTAGCTATTGCACTGCAATATACTGGTAGCGCGCTTGTCAATCGGGTTGAAACATATCGACGCATGCCTCATTGGAATAGCCATTCGCGTGACATCATCGAGAACATTCGACGATTTTATACCAATTCTCTCCTTGGTTGGTAACCTTTGAGTCTTCACCTTTCGTTTGTTAATAGATTTGGAATCCAGATGCAGACAAACAAACCGCGATCAACCTTTTCTTGGGAGTACAAAACGAACGAACTGTTGCGTATCCTCCGGTTAGAGGAGGATATCAGAAATGGTTTCACGAGGAACACCTAAAATCTGCGTATATTCTGAGCGAATGTGATAAAAACCTTCGCTCTTTCGTTCAACAAAAGGGAGATTTCTGGGTCGAATATTATCGGCCGTTGTTGTTCACGTCCCTTGGAAAACATTTTGCGTACTCCATGAACAGTACTTTGAAGCTACCAGGGTACGTCAACTTCCCTGTTCTTGTTCAACATATGTTCAATCATCACGCAGGAAAACCGCGAAGGACATGAATCATAGTCCATTTCAAGCTCATGGCTATCGGCATGGTGACTCACCTTCTCGGTAAAACTTCAAATATCCTTGCCTGATCGTCGAGAAATCTCAAAGATGGGTTGAATAATAGGGCTGTTCAAGGTGTTCGACGTTGGATTGGTTCTCAGCCGCCGTCGAATCAGAATAAAGTGCATGGAAAATCGACTTCGAAGCCCGAAACTCAGAAAACTTCCACAGAACACACATTGGATCGGTATTCGACTGAAGTGATTGCAAAGCAGCTGCTTAATCCAGTTGTGTCGGAGGTTGAAGAGGCGGAATATCAAGGGTTAGTTTTCCTCCCCTCAGATTTTTTCATGAATGTTCAAGTCGTCTGAATAGGTATATTGATCAATGTCAAGAACTTCTGGATGCGCCGGCGACTTTGGGCGAACGGAAGGCTTTGGAAGTTTATGCTTTAGCTGTTCAGACGGCTAGAGGTGATACTCATGACTATTGGTTGGAAGAGATTCCGAAAGAATTTTTTTCTTATATCGAACGGAGTTCTACGCAGTATCTCGATGGTGGCAAGAAGGAAGTATTACCGGTGTCTTTTGATTATGATCGGTGGTTGAGTGGCGGATGAATATGGCACATAGGCTGAGGACGTTGACGATCATTTGATTTCCTCATACTAAGTACGTCGCGAGTTTCATCATAATGGACTTTTAGTATGGAGTTTCATGAACAATCATTCCTTTTTACTCCGTCGCACAGACAGGTCTAGATATTGTCCCGACGACTTCCACCATGCCCCTAGACATGTAATTGCCAGAGCTACACCAATTCCCACATGAAGTAATACAGATTTGTTCAATATGGCAGATCGTCCTAGGTCAGTTGCAAGGCGCTCAACGTCGAGTTGTTTTCTACTAAGACGGAGCAGGACAGCAGAAAGAGTGCAAGTAATGCAGAGAGTCCATGAAGGTAAAGCATCTGACCAGCAGAAAGCATGCTGCAGAGAGTCTTGGTTCGTGAAGTATGTGGACACGAAGTGGAGGCAGTATGTGATCCGAGCGGAGAGGTTCAAGATGTTAGCGTATACTAGTGATGCGTCGCCTAGGCCTAGACGGTAGAGGCAGATAGTTGCGAGGATGTAAATTACTGAGAAGGCGATCATCCAGCTGTTTCGAAATTTAAGACAAGGCCGACAGATAGTAAGATGCTAGTAGGTACGCACCGGCTTTGTTTGTTGAGGTCTTTTGGAGATGCTACGCTTGATAGGAAGGCTTCGAGTCCACCGTTGAGAGCTAAGACAGGAATATACCATACCCATGCAGCCAGTATGCGTGGTGCACTTGTTGCCATGTATTGTTGTGGAAGCAGAAGAGTTAGAAATATTGGTAGATAAGTGCTTCCGAATGTGACGAAGATGAGTGAGAATGATGCTTGGATTGATAAAAGGGAGCGCAGGGTGTTTTCGGCTTGCGTTGTTGAACGCGTCTTTTCTTCAGCATCTTTTTCTTTAGAGGTGCTGTTTAGGATTTTTGAGAAAAAGACTCGTAAAGTTTCCTCGATTGGTTGGAAAACGATGCGAGCGATAAGTGAACCTATGGAGTCGTCGTTAATCTGTCTGTACCTGAGTCGTAGAAGCACCCAATAGAGTAGATGACTGACCATAATTGACAGCGAGAGCATAGCCTCCTTGATCCTGTAAAGGACTGAACCATGTCAGGATCATTTTATCTCCTTCGGTTAAAAAGTGTTTTACGAGCGACTGAGAACTCATAGTTAGGGAGAGCAGTAGTAATTCTTGATCGATGTAGCTCAGTAGTGTCCCGCTAGAGAAGGAAGAAAATAAATTGATTGAGTTGAGGAGATCAGGATAGCTTGACACAAGGATTGTACCCAGATGCAGATGGTCTCTTCGGTCGCATAAGTTGGTCTCCGAAGTAGACTCTATATACGAAGAACATCACCACGCTGTACATTAGTTGTCCAGTGGCGAATGCGACGAGCGCAAGATCATCCTCCTTCCCTCGCCTTGTGTTATAGAGGAGGAGTAGGAATGTTGTCAGGGTTTTGCTGGTGATGCCCAAGCCTTCGGCACGTACGCGGACACCTGTTTTTAGTTCAGCCATTGCCCTACAGGCTTATGAGATGACTGAGATATAAATATATGGACGTCTGACGGACGAACCTGTTATACAAGGGTTCACACAACAATTCCCATAAAGCTGCAGCTGCGTATATGGCGATCGCACTGCTGAAATAAGGCTGCTCTTGCATTTCCTGAGAAGCAAGGTGCGCATAAACCAGACAAGTAGACAGAGCAAGCGGAACACCGAGGATAATAGGGAGAAAAGACATGTTCGTCCGTTTGATGTTCATGTCCGCGTCCGCGTGTCCACTGACGCGCAACAGTGCATTTCGTACGCCTTCTCGGCTGAGGAATAAGATGGTGCTTAGTATGAGCTCAAACTGGATTGCGGCTGCTCCGAATGCGCTTGGGGAGGCTAGACGGAATAAGGCTTGGTTTAGCGCGAAAGTGAAGAATCGGGAGAAGAGTTGGAGTGCCATTAGGGAGGATGCTGAGGACATGGAGGAATTGAGCAACCGGCTCGCTGAATTTGCGGAGCTCGCCATAACCCTCGACGTGGAGTAATAGGGAAAGAATTTATAATTACATAATAAGGAATGCAGTTACACACGATGTACAAGTTCCGATATACACTTGTGCAACAACTATAGCAAACGAAAGAGACAAAAAGTCATCAAAGATGTTGGTCCTGTTTTCGGACCATTTGTGGACATAAAACACAAGATCGAAAAGATAAATGCACAGGAGATACCGAAAGCAAGAGGAGAGCCATAAAATTTAAATGGACACGACAGATACACATTCCGCAATTAATCGGTTTCATCTTCGCTGGCTTCTTCTTCCGCCATTAATGCTCGTCGATTCAGAGGTGGAGGAGAGTGACCTTCGTTTTCGATGCTGTTGAATTCGATGTGCCGCTGTTCCCGAATCAATGTCTTCGCGAATAATTGGGGTGCGCCCGCAATGGCTTCTGCGAAAGCGAAAGCTACACCAACTGACGCGCTCAGTACACGCCAATTGGATCCTAGAACGTCTAGACCGACAACTTCTGTGCGAGAAGCCATGAAGGCGTAAGGATACCCCACTTGCGCTGCGAGACGGATGATGGATGCGGTCAATGGATCAAAGGGTGCGATAGGAGATGCAGAGGGAGTTTCAGCTGGAGATGGCGTGTTGGCAGGGTTGAAGGAAATTACACTGCCGACAAAGGCTGGGATGATAAGGGTGGGAATGGCCCAATGCAAGATTACCTGCCAGAAGGCAGCAGTTTGGAAAATGCTCCATGGGGGATAGGGAACTGAGAAGAGGGGCCCTGCTTGGTTTCTGGGTGAAAGGGGGACCTGAAGATGTGGTATCTGTGTAAATCAAAAACAGAGTATGTGAGGTGGATAGTAAAACCCACCTGCAGGATTTTCCATGGGACGATGATGGAAACTACGTATGCCAGTTCGAACATGGCGGTCAATGACCAGATGTTACGCGAGTTAGACAAGAACTATGAGAAGAATGAGCTAGTGGTTCATATAGAGTTAGGGATCTGGGAATTCACGATACGGATTGCAGCCAAGAGCTCATTTACATTCTGTATAATTTCTTGCTGCCTGCACTGAACTACGGCTTTCAAATCTGACGGCTTGGGTAAATGACTGATGAGACTTTTGGCTGGGCTAGGTGGGAGCGGCGGCAAGCTGCTGGGAGTAATAACGTCGATTTGACGCGAAGATCGAGTTGGTGAACCCCCCATGGGCGTCAAGGGGCCTTTCAAGAACATGGAAACATCGCCAAGATCTTTGACTGGTGTGTTCTCTCTGATCGGATCAAGGGCCGTGATTCGGCGACCTGAAGATGATTTAGGCTTTTCCACAATCTCTGAGGTCGAGGGTGCGAAACGTCCACTAAAGATGACGAATAAGGGAACTCGCAATGTGATTACAAATTTCCGTCGTACCTTAGAGGCGCGGCTTGGGGTTGAAGACTTCTTTTCCGCCTTCCAAATAAACCGGCAAAGGTTGGATCGTCCTCCAACGCGTCCTGATTATTGTCAAGGTGTTTCTTGATTCTGGCTTGAAGTTCATCTTTTGTTCCAGAATTGCTGAGCTTAAGGGCGACTGCAATTTGCTGTAATTCTGATTTCTTTTTTGGTGGAAGAGCACCTGAATACGCGATGGGTGCCATGAGGGGAGAGTAGAGGTTAAACAGTTTCAATAAACAAAAGGTCACGGGTGAGTTATTCACGCGATATGCACGTGATCTAATCTTGTTATCAAGGCTCTCATCATTTCTTCCTTCAAACCATCATCATGTTTAGATTTCTTCTCTTTTTATATTTTTCTTTTCTCGCAGTGCGAGGTATTGAATCATTGCTATATCATCTCTCATTGGTCACTCATTGTTCATTCAGCCTTGGCGTTCACCATCAACGTTGGTGACCAAAAGCTTGGTCCATCCGATATCTTGGCTATACCTAACAGCCCGGTCAAAACAGCAGTGAGTCGAGTCAAATGAAGCCTGTGTACTAATTAATTTCGATTCAATAGTGCAATATTAACTGTTCTGATACTTCGTCAAAGTTCACGGCTTGTGGTGATGATACGCAGTGCCTCTGCAGTGCAAATACCGTCGCTTCTTTGTTAGCATGCGAAACCTGTATGTTCCAATTCCTTATCAAGGTCAACAAGCCAGCACCCGACTTTCGAGCTGGATCAACCCCCGTCCTTGCAGGTGTGTATCTGTCCTTTGCTCGAGATGCGATGCTGACTACTGGTTCATAGCATATGCGGCTGCTTGTCTGTCTGAAGGCAATGCGATCCTTGCTGCCAATCAAACGGCGCTTGTCCTCCCTCGCACTTGGGATGGACCTTTTGTGGCCATCTTACCTATCGGCGGTGTTGCTGCGACTGTCATCGTAGGGGCTGTTATAGGGCTGTCGGCGCTGTTGATACTTTCTAATTTGTAGAGTAGTTCCCACGATTGTTAATTTTTAAACCCCGCTTATGTGTCGGAAGTGCTGTGTGTGCCAGTTTCTTCATCCTTCAAGCATGTCCCAATACAAATCAGCAATTCGCGCCCAACCACCACAAGAACAGAACTCTAATTCAAAATATTCAGTTCAAGCTGGTCAGCTGCAAGAGTTCTTCCCCCTCTGGAAAAACGATGGTCTTTTTTTTTTACAATCTTTTGCCATTCATCCACATGCTCATCCCTTTTAGACCTCCATTCTCTCCTCGTAGAAGTAGGTGGTGATGTTGAACTAGCAGCAGCTAGAATTAGTGAAGGTATATCTTTGTCACATTCTTTACATACTACCACACCCTTAAAAAGTGCTATTCGTCAGGCAAAGTCGAGCAATGGGGTGAAGTCTCCCGCAAAAAGGACAAAAAGGCGCCCACCTCTACTCATGTTTCAAAGTCTTCCCCTTCTACCACCAGAGGTGACTCCCGTGGAGGCAGAGGTGGGAGAGGTGGGAGAGGTGGTCCTGGACGAGGTGGTACCGCAACACGAGGCAGAAGTGCTCTCCCCAGAGGTAGTGCGAATGGTCATGTTCCTCACACAGATAGCGCACGGCCTTCCTCTGTTGCTCCCGCCAATGCTGCTACCCCGGGATCAATAGACGCATCACAGCTTGGTGGTGAAGCATCTGTCAAGCCTACTCCTACTGAGTCGCATGACCAACAGAATGGTCTGACTGCCTCCATCTCGGCTTGGACAGATACCTCCTCTCAACCCGAAATCTCAACCCTCGCAACTTCAATTTCAGCTAACGGCTCAACTTGGGGTGTAAACGATAGTTTTCCAGCCGAGGTCAACGGGACGGCCCCTGTAACCAACATACCTGTCAGCAAACTGCCGTCGAAGACGCCAGCAACTTCAAAATTATCATGGGCTCAAATTGCACGGTTCGTAGTTCCCTTTTTTAAAAATTGTTATCCTTATTCAGTTCGAGCGTACAGGCCTTGGGAGAAACCAGCAATTCCTCAGGCTCTGCCTCCACCGGTTCACGTGTCGCACCCCGCGCTCGAACCTGAGCATCAACCAGAAGTTCAGCAACATGGGCGGGAAGAACCGACAACAGCTGAAGCACCCAGTTGGGACGACGAACCTGCGGCGGATCAAGCAAACAGGCCTGAAGCCTGGCCAATGACAGTGGAATCAGTCTTGGAGCCACCCAAACCAGAGCCCCCCGCTGTATTTGTTGTTGTGGAAGTCAAATCAGAAGCTGTGGATGAATCTGTCCCTGAAGCAGAATTTATTACAGAGTCAAAACCAGAGGTAGAAACTAGTTCACCCGCGCAAGTCACGCAAGCAACCTCAGCTCTGCCGGCACAAGTAACAGCCACTCCTTCGCCCAAACTCACAACCCGTCCGCCTGTGGTTTCACATCGCACCAGCGCTCGTTACAAGGTTACAGATCAACCTGTAACTATGCCCGTTTCCTTCGGTACCGGAGTCGAGAAGGTTGGCATGCAGTTTGGCAGTTTAAGCCTAGGAGGGGATGTCACGGATGAATCTGCGTCGTATGTTGTAATGTGCAATCATTGGCTAAGAAGTTGAAACTCTCTTCATAGGAATGAACCTGAGGTTTCTGTTCCTGCATCAGAACCTGCTTCTCCTCCCACTCTTCAGGCAAAACCCCTACCTGAGCCGGCAGCACCGCCTCCGGCCACGGCACCTGCTGCTTCGAATTCTCTTGCCTCGGTATTCCAACAACAACAATCCGCTCTGCCTCAAACTTCAACGCAACCTCAGGCGCCATCACAAACTTCCATCCCGCATCATTCAATACCTACCTCCGTCTCTCAGCCCATACAATCCACTCAAGCTCCGTCTTCTCATGCTGTTGCTGCGACTTCTCCACTTCAGCAGTTTGCCCAGCAACAGGCACTTGCTAATAATAATAATAATCATCAGCAACCTCAAATTGTGCAACATCAACAACAACCCCATCAACAACTTCATCAGCAACCGCCACACCTTCAACACTTGCCTCAACAGGTACAACAGTCTCATGCTACGCACCATTCGTATGCCCAGCTTGGTCTCCCCACTCATATTGATCCATCGCAACAAACACAACACCCAGCTCCACAACAAGCTTTGCAGAGTGGTCCCCACTCGAATTACTTCAGACAGACGGAAACTGTGTCAAATCCCCCTTATTTCCATACCCCTACCCCTCCTGCCGCACAATCACAAGAAAGTCCTTATGGTTCGTTCGGTCAGTTGGGTGCTCAGGGACAACACCAACCAAGTTCCCATGCCTCATTCGGAGGTTCCGACTATGGATATACTGAAAACCAGCGTGTAAGATCTACCTTAATTTTTGTGAATTATTATTTTATAGCAGTATTCTTAGGGATTCTACGAAACTTACGCACAACAAGTTGGGTTCGGAACGAGGAACCCTACAGGACTAGACGACAGCAAAGGTCTACCTGTGGGACAACAACCAGCTACATCCACTCTACCACCTTCAAATGTGCAGGCTTCCCAGCAACACTCGTCGCAAACCGGTGGACAGCCCCAACAGTCGGGGGGGCAGGGACCTCAACAAACATATCCCCCACCCATGCCTTACTACTTCCCACACGCATATTCTCAGAATCAGTACTATGGTACTCCTTACAGTTCTGGATATGTTCCGCAACCTTTCGTCAAGTACCCGACTATGTTCCAACCTGGTCCTGGTGGACCAGGATCAGCCAACAGCCCCGCTGCGAAACAACCCGGTGGAAACGTCGGCGTTCAACCACAAACCAATCCTTACAATCAAGCTCTGTATCAACAAGGGGGCTACGACGATTACCAGCCCCATCCGCATCACTCGCAGCACCAACACCAACATTCGCATAGCCTTGGGTTAACTCAAGGAGCTATTGGTGTTGGTTCTGGAGAATATGGGAAGCAATTGTATGGCGGTGTGGCGCAAAGTGGTATGCAAGGATTCATGGGACTTGGCGGACAGACAGGTGCTGGAGGTGCTGGTCCGACATCGAATACTGGTCCCCGCGGTACCAGCTCACCAGAGGCGGCGTATAAGCCGTATGCTGCGAAAGATGTCGGTGTATCGGCTGGTCGCGGTGCGCCCGTACAGCAAGGTGGTCAAGGACAAGGACAAACTCAAAGCCAAGGTCAAGGTCAAAGTGGACAAGGTGGTCCTCCAGGACAAAACTTTTACGGCAATAGGTTCGGTAACGGTGTTGGGGGATCGGGTACTGGAGGGGTTGTAAGTGGACCTCAGGCAGGTGGCCATCATCAGCAAGGGGGTCCCCAGGGTCACCTTGGATATCCTCAGAGCGGAAGTGAGCCAAACTTCTACGGATACCAGCCAAGGCAGCAGCAGGGTTATTGGCAGTAGTCTTACATAATGTGTTAGCTTTCTTTTCCGTATATTCTTCATTGTCCATCTCTTCAGTATCGTACATCCTTTCGTATCCTCATTGCTCAGTCTTTTCCTTTTGTATGTGTATCAACGATATCTGATTCTTGAGCTTGCGTTTACGTTTGATTGTTGTTAGCTGAGGGGGCGGCACGTGTCTTGCCTCAAAGCTGATCTTTTATCGTTGCCTCAATGTCATGAGTGAACCCAGGAGACTACGGCCTCGAGCTAACACTACTTCTTTTACTTCTTTTCCCTGGCGTCGAACACGACAGGAGCAAGAGCCACTTCCCCCAGTACCACTACCGCAACTTACTCATCCAAATCTCTCGCTCCAACAGCTTATCGACGCCCTCGTCCCCCCTGCCGTTCCAAGTTTAGTCCATGCTCGTGCTTTAGCCACAATCCTCTCCTCAGTCTCCCCTCTTCCTCCAAGAGACCTTCTTAATCCTATTCTCCTCTCTCTTTGTGATCCGGACTCGCCCACATCACTACAGGCTGCCGGTCACGATATCCTATCAGCCTACTGCGACAATCATGAAGCCCTTTCTCTTGGCATTCCCGAACGCTTTTCATACCTCTCCTTGTTCCTTGGGGCTACTACGGGTTGGGGGATGGAACTGTGGGAACCGAGATTCAAGGCCCTTAGGTCCCTCACAAAATATGGCGTCGATATTATTGGTATCGAAACAACTCTCATCAATATCCTCAAGTCATGGATTCAGGGTGCCTTTGATGGTCTCTTGAAGTTATCATCCTCGATCGACCGCTCCGAGAGGGCAGAGCGGGAACGTAGCGTCGATGTTCTCGTCAAATTCCTTAGTGATGTTTTACAGAGAACAGAAACCATGTCTCGAATCACTGAAGAAATTATGTCTGATGTGCTGCAATTTTATGCTACCTTGGTTCATCGCTCCATAGCCTCTCCCTATGCAAAATCGGCCCTATCCATCGCCTCAGAGTCCCTGAACACAAGCTCTCCGACCAAACCACCTGCACTGGGTCATCGTCGCAACTTATCATCCTTATCTTCATCCTCGACTCCCTCTCTGGCCTCTAGTCTACCAACAACAACGTTGGACACTCCCACCTTTAAACAGCCCGCGGAGCTGGCAATTAGTCTTTATCTTAATAATTTGTCTGTGCACATCAAAACTCTTTCTCCAGTCTATCTGAACTCTATCCTTCCTGTACTCTTCATTTCTCTTTCCTTCTGCTCAGCTTTCCTCCCACAAATGACAGTAAAACAGCAAACGCGGAAGAAAGGCACCTTGGAGGATAAAATAACTGAAATGTTAAATGCTCTATTTGGGGGTCCTTACGCTGCAACATGCATGCTGGTTCTCCGCCAATATCTTTTCCCACCTGACTATACTCCAGAAAAGAGACCCTTGATGGCCCCGCTTCTGGATTCATTCGTGGAGAACAACCCCAAAAACCCTCAATATACCGTATCACGAATGGCTCTCCTAATTTCGCGTGGTGCCCATCGCACACTCAGAATCTATGTTAGACGTGCGTTATCAGCAAGGCTCGCCCGAGCTTATATATCTCGGGAAACCTCAACCGCATATTCACACTCGGGGTCTCCTGGTCATATGGAACTCGAAGTGGATTTGATGGCAGGAACCTGGCCCGAGGATCACTATTCGTCTCATTCAGCAGGAATTGGGAGTAATGGATGGGAGGCCGGAAGTTTGGGACGAGCCCTCGCGCAAAGCGTGGGTGCTTGGGTCGACTATAATCTCGACTTTACGGATTCCTCAAAGCCTGAATCACAACAGATGTCCGCTTTGGAGAATGAGCGACAAGGCAAAGATGAAATATTGGAAGAAATTGCTGGCCTATTGAAGGACATCCTCCAAGAGCTGGATGTGAGGTTGGAGGAAAACGGAACCATGGACGAGGAAGAGGCCGAAGTCGTTGGCTTGGCATTATTCAAGCTTTCAGGATATGTCTTGCCTTTGAAGTGAGTTTCCAGAGGACCTGATACTTGACTTCCATTTCCTTACACAAGCAGCAGAGGTCCAGACGGTGCACCTTTCATTATACCCCTTAAACAACCCAGCAGCGCCCCGACTCCACTCCTTCGTACCATCGCCTCCTTTTTGGCACGAGATCACACGGGCTTTCTTAATCCGCGTCTTACTAGCATTCTTATCTACGTTGCTGAGCATCTGACTGATGCTGATACCTCTCTCCTTCCCCTCCTTATGTTGGAACGACACGATTTATCTCCAACCTCGCCGGAATGGCTCACGAACTGGGGGAATATTCTTGGAAATGAGACTTTGATACACTTACAACGATCTTTGACCAGAAGAGCCATCATGGACGCGTTGCAAGTTGTTTACAATACTGTCAAGGACATGGCTACTTATCGGAGGCCTCTTGGAGATCTCGTCTACAAATTCTGTCGATCGACTGATGGTGCGGGCGACCAGGGTGACGATGCTGATGTCATGTGGAAGATCTTGGGTGAAGAAGTCGTGCTGAGAATCGTGGAAGAAGAACCTCAGAATGTGGCGACAGAGCCTTCGTCATTCCTTGATCTGTTGTTTGCTGTCGCATCGTCGAAAGACTCGAAACCTGATAACGAAGAAGTAGAGAGTCCTGATACGGCATCGATCCATACGACAGACACCCAGTCTCCTATGACATCAAGAATGCAGAACGATAATAACTTGGTATCTCGTGAAAAAGATAAAGATCCCACTTTACCCACCATGAGGTCGCTCCTATCCTCTCTTGCTACTGGTGGTACTTCCTCAAGATCTCAATCAATCCAAGCTCTACAGCCCGATGACATCAAGGGAAACATGGAGAGTCCACCACCTTCATCATCACTTCGTGAAGCATCAGCCGTTTCTGCGCTGGTCGAAATATTCTGCCAGTTAACCTTCACTCCATTCTCGCTAGAACAGAAAAACTTGAAACTTGCAATTCACGTTTTTGAAATGCTAATAAATATCATTTCGAAAGGGAGATCACCACGCGCCAAGCTGACGGCCCTCCAATTTTTCATGCGTTTGCGAGCGGATAGAGATCACAGACTGTATTTTGTCAGTGCAGGATGTGATCGCAATGGTCTTATTTATTCGCTTGGATCGCTCATCAACAAAGTAGGCGAGCCAGAATCAGTTACCAGGATGAGTAGAATCCCAGATGACGCTTTGCTGGATAACTTTGATGTTCAAAGAGCTCGACCTCGTTTTCCTCAGGAAAGAGACGGGCGAGAATTTTCTCGAGGACGTGGCTCTGGCGGCCCTTCTTCTCGTTCCGCGCCCAGCAGGAGTCGTTCTCGCACAACGGCGCCCCCAGTAACACCTACAGTCAAACCTCTTGAATCTCTGTGGCATTTGCCTGAATCGTTGATGTTCTACGTTCCAGGAGCTGATTCACCTAGTGAAGTTCTTGTATCCTACGATCCTGAAGGCCCCGATCGCATCCTAGTTCTACCGACCTCTCGCTACTTGCAAACAATTATCGGCCTGCTTCAGAGGGAGACCAGTTGGGAAGTTCTTTCATATGTTGTCTGTCATCTGCCTGTCCAATTGTCGAACAAACACCTATTCTGTGGGCCTAACTGCCGTTTGGAGATATCGAAATTACTCTCTGTTATGTGCTCAGGGATCCATGGTGGAGATTTTGCTGCCTCAGTTGAGCAATGGCCAACGGGTTTGAAAGTTCGAGATGCCCACGGTCTCGCATATCACACTTTGTCGGTCCTTCTCAGCTATCAACGATGTTTCGAACTACCGCAGCGCCACCTCTTAGTCGAAGTATTCCAAGCTGGTCTTAATGGTCAACTTTCGACTATCAAGTGCTGTCTGCATGCGCTGTCTCTTGCGGCCTTTGAACTTCCAAGCTCAATGACGAAATACCTATCAAGAATCCTCGAGAAGCTCTCCCAAATCATGTCTAATCCCAGCATGGCGGTACACATCCTCGGCTTTCTCTCTATCATTGGATCATTGCCTGCATTATATGCCAACTTCACCGAAGCTGACTTCAAAATGGTTTTCGGTGTTGCCCTGCAATACCTACAACACTATAACAGCCTCAATGTTTCTGAATCCATGTCCTGGGCGCTGTCACAACACGTTCGCATTCTTTCGTACTCGGTGGTGTATATCTGGTTCTTAGCCGTAAAACTTCCCGACCGCCCTCATCATGTACGATATATCACTCGCCAGCTTCTGCTCGCCAATGAGGGCAAAATCCAGGTCGATGAACCGACAGAAGTTTGCTTTGATTGGCTTTCACGATACACATACGCCAGTGCTGATCCTCGACCTGCAGGCTCCATTTTCAGCGATATAGTACTAAACCCTATTGGTTCAAATTCTGAGGCGAAAGAAAAGACTTGGATTCTCGGGAATTCCGTCGTCACTGTGCGAGTATTGACCCGTTCTGGTTGGGTCGAGATCGTGTCAAGAAGGCCCTCTGGTTTCTCTAGGTTCGTGTGCAGAGTTGAAAACGTACCAATGGTTGGCCCCGGGGATGTTGTTCCAGATTTACTGTCGATACCAGCCAGCCTCATCATGGAAAGAGATCCTTCACGTTACATGACCGAGGTCGACGGAAGTCCTATTATTGTCAACAAGGTTCGAGAATCTACAAATAAATGAGTTATTACTAACAGTTTAATACTCAGGAAGACGCCCATGATCCTCCTCCTGAAGACAGTGGGCGTGATGAAGAGGATTTCACCCAGCCTGACGCCATCACGGGCTATGTTTGGAGCGGAACAGCTCCTTCACAGAGACGCAAACAAGTTGCCATCGACCCAGCATTCTTGATGCTCCAACTATCCCCCTTTCCGGACGGCAGCACTGAACCTCCCGTCAAGAAGGTCACAGGTTCAGCTATGCTATCAAAATTTGTTAACTCGCTCGACAGGATTCCTGTCATAGATACCCATAAAGTTGGGATCATGTATGTTGCTCCAGGCCAATTTGATGAAGTAGACATTCTACGAAATACATACGGATCGCCTGCCTACACCCGATTCTTGGAAGGAATCGGCCGACTTATTAACCTGCGGGGTCAAGTCGATGTTTACGCTGGTGGTTTGGACCCAGACGAAGATGGAGAATATGCTTATGCCTGGTGGGATGATATTGGTCAAATTCTGTACCACACAGCAACCATGATGCCCTCCCATCCGAACGACCCCCAGTCAAACAACAAAAAGCGTCACATCGGTAACGATTATGTCCGGATTGTTTGGAACGACTCAGGGATGCCCTATCGTTTCGACACATTGAGGACCCAATTTCAATTTGTGAACATCGTCATTGAACCACACTCCTTGGGCTCTATCGCAGCCTTCTCTAACAACCTTCATGAACATGAATATTTCAAAGTCACTGTTCAATCTGCACCAGGCATGACTGAATTTACTCCCATCGGACATTTTAAACTCATATCGGCAGAGAACCTTCCCCTGCTTGTGCGTCAACTGAGTTTGTTGGCCGACTGGTTTGCATCCTTTTTTGCCGGCACACAACACGATACCATCCGTGTCGAGATGAAAACAAACTGGCATACACGATTGGAGACGATCCGGCGTTTTAAAAATCAACTACCACTCGACGAAACAACTACTGGGGTAACTGACGGCGTCATGGGACAGGAAGCTCTGCGTGACTTTACGACATCGTTTTAAATTCCTCATTTTATTTATTTATATCAATTGGGACATTGTGTGGATAGTTTCATTTCCCCTCCGTGATGCGACTACCAACCTCACTGTAAATGTACGTTCGCGATTGCCTAAAATCACCTATCAAGTTAGATCAATAATTTCTGACGAGATGGGGTGAGTCAAGCTGTTCCCAACGCCCTGTTTCCCAGGTTTTAGATACTTTGATAATGTTGTATCTTGAATCGACTTGGTCGTGGCCCTGGCTCGTGCAACCATGAGTGGTGGAAGAGTAATGCGGTTGGGCAAAGAACCACCTGAATCAGAGTCACTTGATACCTCAATTACTTTGTCATAAGTCTTGGTTTGGCTCAAGTGAGAGACGCTAGGTGTCGGGGACGCCGGACTTCGTTTCCTCACAGGCGACGCCTTTTTCAGTATTTTCCGTGGTGAATTGTTGAAGAGCTGAGGGTTGGAATCTGAACAGGAAGCCACTAATATTGATTTCGCTTTCCGGTTTGACGGAGACATAGGGATCTGAGCTCCTAAAACCTTATTCCGTCTCTCAAAACCATGATCCTCCCCTGAAGAGTCGGCCACTCTTACAGATGCCGGGTCTTTTACAACCTTGGTGCGTGCTCCGGGTGCGTCGGTCTTTTTGCCCGTCCGACTGCTTTTGGACTTCTTCATCCTCTTTTGTACTTCATTGCTTTCGTACTCCTCCACTAACTGAGGCTCGACCAGCGCCACCATACAAGCAGGCATCCACAGTCGTAAGTGAGTTTCTGGGATCAATTGGAACTTTTGACCGCCTTTTCCTGTTCTTGGATCTTCATCTTCATCCTCTTCTGACGCCCATTCATCAGGACCCTCAGGTACGCGAGTCCCTTTGATTCCTGACTCTGCCATTCTCACCAGCTGTTTTGGCGCGATCTCTAACCGATACTCCAACATGCCATCAGTTGACACGTGAGTCCTGGTCCCATGAATTTTCAAAACAAGCCTCTCCTCCATATGCGCCTGATTTTCTGAATCCGAATCTGAATCAAATACGTCCCGCTTTGGCGGCGTGGCAATGTTAAGGGAAGAGAAATGCTGTGAGATCAATTTTGACGGCGTTCCGGATGCCTGAATATCTTTGGTCCCTTTCTTCCTTGGGGTAGCAGGTAGGCCAGGAGTAGAGGGTATCGGGTGCGCATCCAAGTTCAGAACAGCACGACGTAGGATACGCAAGGTCATGGAGTGCCACATGACGGTTCTGAACCGCTTTATGATAGACTCCTTGTAACCCCACTCGAAATAAAATTCGCAGAGTGCAGCAAGTTTTCCCAAATCTGGTTCTTTAGCCCAAGTTAGTTTCAGATTGTTGCTCTCCCGGCCCATGCTTTCCGAGGTAATTGGTCTCACATAAGAGAACAGGATATCGATATCTGGAAAATCTTCAGGGATTGCTTTCGATAAGGATGGTTGTTTGCGTCCGATTTCACCCCGAGAATTTGTTCTCAGTTCGTGGCAAAGTTCTTGTCTCCAAGTGACGAGAAACTCGACAAGTTGGACACGAGAAAGGTTCGTGGCAGCAGTATATAAACTATCACCAAATCCACAGTTAGCCAGACCGTGTGCTGTTGTTATTCCGCATCGCATTATACCACCCTGTTGATAATCCCCGCCACTCATAAGTCCAATGAGTATCATACCGCCGCGAGTCAACCGAATCTCAGGATGGGTCGATATATCCTCAAGACGGAACACACGCGTGTGATTTTTGTCGTCTTTTCCCGCAGCGTTAAGTACAGGGTTTGCACGATTGCCACTGAGTGTATTGCTTGAACTGGTGATGAAAAAATGAGATGTATGTGTCCCAAGTTGTCAATGGGGCTACGAACTTGCGAATGACAACCGTGGCACCAAAAAGAAAGTTGTCGACATCATCAGAGAGAATACCGTCGATGATGCCTATACGGTTGAGATATGCCAACTCAGCCTCTGCTTCTCCCGGTGCCTGAAACAATGTGTAAATACAAGTTGAACATGCGCGCAGTCACTCACAGTTCTCCACTCAAATCCAAAGGCCTCCACAATCTGCTTCATACCTGGAATGAGTTTATTACTTGTTTTGCTGATTTTCTTTCCTCTCTTTATATCTGGTCTTTTCGAACCGTCAAATACGAATATAGGCAAGAAGGTTGTCCGCATCAGGGTTGCACATCGGAAGAAGAGAGTTCGAAGGACCGGGTTTTCTCCTTCCTTCCCGTATTCTGCGTGAAAAAACCAGATACTTGCGTCAATTCCTAGACGGAACCCACGACGTCCATCCAGATTGGTTTGAAAACCTTCTTTAATTGCTAATTCGGTTAAAGAACGCGTTGTTGCGGCTGGGCGAAGAATCTTGAATTGACATGAGCACATGGAGATTATACAAAACTTGCACGACATACATCCCATAAGCCAGCGACCCCCATGTCGTAGAAACAAGTCACCCATTGCAACCGAACAAAAACACTCATTAAACGCGGTCATGTGACATCAATTACATAAAACGATTTTCATTGAACTCAAACAAAGATCAAGAACACAGGTCGGATAGCGTCATCAGCATACACCATGGTTTCGTTATAGGGACTGTTTGCGCTGTGCACAACCTGATAACTTGTTCAATGCTCCGGTCAATTAATTATTGACAGATGCCTACCGAGTTGTAACCAGTAGGACATGACCGAACAGTACCAGCTGAAGTATCATAGGCCTTACCCAACACCACTTTTGTCAAGATAATCGGTCCGCTTGAGTACCCGCGTGCTCTAAAAATATGAAATTGTCGTGAGTAAGAGGAGTTTAAGAACATACTCACTTGCTGGCGGCCGATGACGAGTATATACCGGCACCAAATCTACCGCCATCAAATTCAACCTTGGAACATGAAGAACCAACTAAAAGGCTTACGATCCAGAGGGATTTGCAAGGCTAACTTTGAAAGATGTTCTTAGGATAGAGCAGAGGGCGCAACCAGTCGACGAACAAAGCTGGCTGTTCCCCGCTGTTCCTAAAGTGCAAGTCTGACGCGTTCCATGATATCTGAACACTTCGTTTCCCACACGCTTTCTGCGGAGAGCATATAAACTCTTATAACGGCCAATGGTAAGGGACTGCCATACTTGTATTGATCATACGGCACCAGGAATGATTTGTTCTCAATAACCTTATAGATTTTCTTGATAGTCGGAGAGGTACCAGCCTGCCATGCGCTCTTAAATTTTTGTTCCACTACCAAAGAAAGGATATCAACGGCATCAGATTATGCCAAGATATTGAAATACCGACCTAGGTTATATGTAGAATGGCCTGGAGGAGCTTCAAGAATAAGTGGCGTCCCTTTCGTAGCAATTTTCTTGCACGTCTGTCCACACAAGTGATATCGACCAAATTTGGGCCGGCTTTTACATAGAAGGCAAGCAACTTTGGCGCTGTCGCGACAGGTTGTTCCACATTGATTAAAGCCCGACAGCTTCGGTTTGCGATGGCAATACTGACGAACTGTGAATACCTTAAGAAGAAGAGGAAATAGCATGCAATCGCTCACATCGCACATATTTGGTTTGGAACCATTCTTGCAGAGTTTTTCTGTACAAACTTGTCCACAAGTAACAAACTTGGTATCATAACAAGGCTTCACAAGACAGATCTAGACAAAAGGGTATGATGTCGTCAAATCAAAGGAGATTACGACAGGGCGTTGATATACGGACAACGCAAGTCTGCATTCGGAGAGCGGGAGTCTGGTTAGTTGGAGTGGTACTGGGTGTCGCATTCTGTATAGCTGTGGCTCCAAAACGGTCACGGATTTCAGAGCTCTGAGCCCCCTGGCCAGATAATAAGTATTGAGCTAAATCACCAGTGGCTGGACTAACTCTGAACTGTAAAGCATTTCGGACATAAACTCCGTTGGCGTTGGCTCGTGAAGCACTACGGCTGTACTGGCCTGTACGACGAGAGGGTGCATTGGCACCATTTGCAAGAATACTGGCACACGTCAATCCGCAAGTAGGATAGCTCTTACCGCCCTTTGAATAAGGTGGTCTTTTGTGGCAGATCTGCAAGATAACATAATTATTGCATCTGTAATCTCAGGCAAGGATGGCGACAAACAATGCACGTTGATGCATCCGAGGTAGAGATATCATCGTCGTCATCGAGACCTTCCAACGAAATATCATCATCGTCTTCAGCAACGTGAAAGGCATCGTCGCCATTGATCACATCACCAGGCTCAGTAACTTGGTTGTTAGAGTATGATGTATAATATCCTGAGCTCGGTACGGATATCGACGACATTGATAAGATCGCGAGGCAAAGATATGGGATGTTTTGGCGCCCTGTAGAAAGCGGACCCAAAGTAAGCAGTTGGGTAATTATAGTTGTTGGATTGACATACAGATTCCTTTCTTGAGGATTCGACTCAATTAGGACGAAAGGAACGTCTGCCAGCACTGCCATGGGTGCAGTACACCTGTCTCCGCCCATTGACATACAAGTCGACGTACGATGGCGGGTCACACGAATAAAATGATATCCGATACAGGACCTTTTCGGTCCTCACCTGGCACTCGATGGCGATGCAGGATATTATTTGAAACTCATCCGAATAAATTCGAGTCCTAATGAGGCAATTATTGAAATGCATTCACTAGTACATATGTCCCCTATATTCCACACTTACTACTGTAAATCTTACGTTTCTGATTGTCCAAGGTTAGAAAGAGACAATTGGAGGTTAAAATTTTAGAAGAGGAGCAAAAAAACAGGTCTAATAGCATCGTCAGAATATACGATAGTTTCATTGAGTGTCCCATTCTGCCGGTCAAAGACAACCTAGCCATATATAAATATTTGAATGTAGCTTTGAATCAATGTTCGATGAATCCTCACAGAGTTGAAGCCGGGCGGGCATGTCATGACTTCATTCCAAGCGGAGACATTGCGGACCTTGCCCAGGACAACCTTCGTCAGAATGATGGCCCCCGAACCGCTTCGAGTGTAACTGTAAGACCTAGCAAGTAGGAAGATGATCATTGAGATAGGGTTATGCGATAATATCTGACAACATACTTGTTCGATGCCGAAGATGTGTAAACACCAGGACCAAACCTAACAATCCATCTCAGGTTAACGTATGACGCTTGCAATAAGCAGACCATAACCTACGCCCCGGATGGGTTTGCAAGGCTGACTTTGAAAGATGTCCTTAAGATGGAGCAGAGGGGGCAGGCTGTAGATGTGCAGAGTTGAGTATTTCCATTGTTTCCAAGTGCGCATCTCCTCGCAGTTCCATGATAGCGGAAAACCTCATGGCCGACACGTTTTCTAAAAGAACGGCGACTGTAAGGACTGCACACAACCTTAAATGGATCATATCATACGAACTTGTAGCGGTCGTATGGTAGCAGAAAAGACTTGTTTTCAATGACCTTGAAAATCTTCTTGATGGGTGGACATTGCGTAGTGTTCACTTGCCAAGCAGATTTAAACTTTTGTTCCACTGTTAGAAAGAACAGTGAGCAGTCAAGGGATCATATTGGCCATAACTTAAACTTCACGAACCTAATTCGTATGTCACATGGCCTGGTGGAGCTTCGAGGATAAGAGGCGTCGATTTCACTGCGATTTGCTTGCACGTCTTTCCGCAAAGATGATATCGGCCAAATTTGGGACGGCTTTTACAAAAAAGACAGGCAAGTTTGGCACCATCAGTGCATGATTTGCTACACTGATTCTGCCCCATAAGTTTCGGTCGACGATGACAGTACTAAACTGCAGTTCAATAGATATTTTTTGTAAGGATCACGGACGACAAGCTTACATCACACATATTAGGGTTTGAACCTTTTTTACATAACGTTTCTGCACATGTCAGCCCACAGGTAACATAGTCGCTTGAATAGCAAGGTTTCACCAGACAAATCTGGTAGATCACATGGGATCAACTTTGGGAGCAGAATCAAAGATCAAGAAAGACGCACGACACATAGTAAAGGTGGAGGGTGAACGCAATCATCCTCTTCATTGGATTGAGAGTCCAGGGTGCTTTGCTGTTTATAACCACTCAGATGTTGAAAAAGATGTCCAATGGCCGGGTTTATAGTGGAAGCCGGAGGATTCTGATCACGAAGAAGAGTCGATCTAGCCGCCACTACTCTCCCTCGAGCAGAAGAGGATCCGCCGCGGCTGGATGAAGACTGACCACGACCGTGGTAAGCAACCCTTTGAGAAGAAGAAGATGACTGAAGGCGAGCAGCACAGGTAAAACCGCAAGTGGGATAACTTTTGCCACGTCTTGAATAAGGAGGCTTTTTGCGGCAGACCTGAAAGAGGAGGTTTATGGGATTTCAAGCATCCATTGCATACTGCTACTTACGACACAAAGGACGATACCGGTGTAAAGAGGAGGATTATCATCATTTTCCTCGAGGCCATCCAATGAAAGGTCGTCGTCGTCGTCGTCGTTGTCTTCACCAACTGGGAATGCATCATTGATAAAGAGATCGCTATCATTTTGAGGATCATCATCACTCAAGGCTGTCGCAGTATAAGTGAACGGGCGAACTGCGGTAGGCGAAGTCATCGATGGAAAGAACGATGGCAAGTCAAGAAAGAGGGCGCTTGAGTTAAGAATAACCAGCTATTGACATGCAGTCCTCAGGAACGGGGTACATAACTAATTAAGTAGCAAGTGAACCAGTCAACTGATTCACGTTTCAACGCCCGTGTGACCGGTCACGACACCAGCCCATGGGCGCTTATCGTGGCCGCACTGCCTCAAAGTTACTTCATCTCATCTACTGCCATCCACCACTTCCCCGACATGCCTCACTCTGTCCAGGACCTTGATATTTATCAGATCTCAGACGATGATTCGTTTGGCAGCGAATTTGATTTTGCTGCAGAAGAAGTGGACGACGATGGGCTGGGGAAAGATGGACTCGTGGACCAATTGCACCTACTGTCTTCCACTCACCCCGACTCGTCAAATCCTACACCTTCCACTCACACCGACTCGTCAAATCCTACACCTAAGACTGACACACCCCGACGATCCAACTCGCTGACCCTATCAGAACAACCCTCAAGGAGTCCCACTTCACCAACGCCAGCCATGTGTGTTGTAAGTAGCTAGATCGAAATGACATGATATCCATTCATTTTTTGATTAACATTCGCAGATCTGCAAAATTTTTCCCGCGTACATTTCTGGTCCAGACGCCTATCCTACTTGTGGAAACAAATGTGCCTCCAAGCTGCAAGCTGGTACCGGTCTACCAAATCCAAATCACGCCCGTACCTCAGGCCCACCACATAGCGCCCTAGTGCCTTTATCGCCTCCAAGTATTTTTACATCAAGTTGGCCTTCCTTAGTAGGTTGGCCAACCGAACCAACAACGTACCACACCCGCTCTCAGTCGCGTCCTACTCAATTAAAGATGTGTGATGTGAGTACCCTCATATGATTTTGGCCCAAAGCGAACTTTTTTTTTGGTATGGTAGGTATGTCATGTCCGCCCTCGATGTCAAAGAGGGGGTAGAATCTACCCTACTTGCGGACTCAGCTGTGCTGCTAAAATGCATGCCCCAGGATCGATTGAAATATGTGATGTAAGCACTAAACTTCCTCTAGGCAATGAGACTCATCCACAGCTTGCTTTAGTATTGTAAGAAGAGGCCCAAGGTTGTCATCAATGGGAAGATATTTCCGCAATGTGGAAGGACGTGTCGTGACAAAGCAAAACTTGCTGGCATGTTAAAATCATAAACGTTGATCTTGTTAATGACATAGATCACTCCCTCCAGAGACTGCCGCAAACGCTGCGGCGTGCACATCTTGTATACTTTGCTGGAAATCGACAAAAGCGGGACAATCAGACTTCTGCTCACGGGGATGTAAAAGCCTCGCTGACGCCAGGGCTCCGTTCCTCATTGAGATTCCTCGAGGTCATGTTGCTTTCAAGCAAGGTAGCTACCTCTCCTCCTTATTTACTGCATCCGCAAACTGACGAGTATCATGTACCTTACAGTCACAGATGTATTTACATCAGGATGGCGGAAATCAAACACGCACTGCCCTGCTGTCAAGAGGGTCTATATGGTCGTGATGAAGCCAAGTTTTATCACGAGCTACGAGAAATATCGGTGAGTATCATCGCCATCCCTCCGATTCCAAACCCAGTATAACGTCATATTATCAAGCGCAAAGATAGGTACGAATGGCATATTGCAAAGAAAAGGAAGCGAAAGAAAACGTTGGCTTGTTATCTCACGCGAATGTGGTTTCGGGGATCCGGGGGATGTTGAGCCATGCTCCTCTAACACATGTTTGCTGTGCTCCATCATAAGGTCTTCATTTAGCTGCTTCGACTTTCCAGCAGGAATCACCACCTCTCACCTGAACAGGTAAAGTTCACATAAATAATTCGACATGGTTACCCTTCTCACATAATCCAAGGGCTGTCGAGCTTTATCGAACCGGCAAAAAGTCGTCTGGAAAGATTGCTGGATTGATGAATGTCGTTGTGGGTCGTGAGGCGGAAATGACGCCTCAGGAACTACAAACGGTTCGACCAATACCACCTCAAGGCAGTGATGCTGTTAGTATTTGATCTTCTGCGAAAGGAAATCACTTCTTAATCCTAGTTGAAGGTTCATATCATTGGAGTACGCAATGATGGTTCCAAAGTTGACATGGATGATATCGTTGTGTATGATAGAGATGCAGTCAAGCCTCTCTATCTCATTTCTTACGAGTAGCTTCGACCTTGATTAATTGATTGTTTGGCCCTTCTGTCTGACACTATGTAACACAATTGCTATGGGATGCAGTGTAAAGAACGCGGGGTCATGTGAACTCAATGTGAAAGCATTGCCTCCTCTGGTTCATCAGTCACGATTTGCAATTGCGAGCTCGGTTCACAACCTTCATATGTACTGATCTGCCAGATGAAGCCTATTTCTGCACGATACACGAACTTCTCTCGTCATGTCACCTCCTATTGCTGACTTACTCGTTCCTGCTGCTGCTGCATTTATTATCACTACTAGCCATATGGCTGCTACCAATCGTTCTAATCGACCGGAGTCTCCACCTCCTCCTTATACAACCAGAGAGAGAGCACCTTTTGCAAATCCAGGCCGTTTGATAACATCAACCGTGACATCCTTTGACGAATCTCGTCGCTCTGCGCTAAAGAGAATAGCCGAGGAGACGCTCGCCGCCATTCGTGAGGGAAGGTTTACCTACAAAGGGGTCGACCAATGCTTGATAGAGGCCATAAAAGAAGCGAAGACTAAAACTGCCTATTATTCTCCCAACTCATCTATAAAGGAATGGGGATCTTCTGCCAAACCCAATCAAACCCGTTCATCGTCAACACACATCTCCATACTTCACATAACCACCCTCGATGCCGCTCGGCTTCTCGAGAACGTTTACAGGAATAATCCATCTGAAGGTGGAAAAACAGGCGTTCTAAACTTCGCATCAGCAACAAAGCCAGGTGGGGGTTTCAGGAACGGTGCAGATGCGCAAGAGGAATCCATTGCACGATCGTCGACGCTGTATACCGCTCTCCAAACGGATGAAGCACAACATTTTTACAAATTACACACACGCGAAAATGCAGAAAATGCAGCTGCTTATTATTCTCATGCCATGATATATTCTCCCAATATCAACGTCTTCCGCGACGACGACGGGGTTTGGACATATCCTTTTCCGGTGGATGTCCTGAGCTGTGCTGCCGTCAATGCAGGCGAAGTGCGCAAGGCGTTGAATGGTCCTATCAGTACAGGCCTGGAAGTCGGAATCGAAAAAGAAATGTCAGAAAGAATGGGCCGAATTTTATTTTTATTCGAACGAAGAGGTGTACGGAATATCATCCTTGGGACATTCGGCACTGGAGTTTTCCGTAACAATGTTGCTACCGTCGCTCGGATATGGGCACATCTGTTACTGGTCCCAGATGCAAGGTTCAAGGACTCTTTCGATCGCATTATTTTTGCGATTACAGGGGAGGAAACATTCGCAGATTTTCAAAGCGCATTCGATGCGTGGGGACAAGCTCGGGCTACTGGGCTAGGACAAAATTCGAGTCGAAGATTCTGGTGAACTTGAACGTTATGTAAAGATCAAGTGCAAGCCTGTAGTAATAATGAAGAATTGAAGAAAGTCTTTGTCATCATAACTAGCCCTCTGTCTAAATCTCAGAGACTGTGCCGGTTCGGACATCATCGGCATTGTCGGAGTTTGAAGTTCATGTTATATCAAGTGCGAAAAAAAAATTGGACGACTTGGCTAATCGCTCATCGGATGCTTGCGGACGGAGTTAGCTACCTCGACCCAAAATCGGCCCTCGACCATCTCAAGGCCTACAACCGCTCAGATGGCTTGTCAGTTCAAGATCTTATGGACTCTCATGTCAACGGAGGGTTAACCTACAATGACTTCCTCCTACTACCAGGAAAGATCGACTTTCCCGCCTCGGAGGCCATTACAGAGAGTCGCATCACGCGAAATGTGTCCCTGAAGACGCCGTTTATGAGCAGTCCAATGGACACCGTAACAGAGAATGAAATGGCCATTGCTATGGCGGTACGCCAGGATCTGTCCTTTTTCTTCGATTTCTTACCCTTGCTTACAGCTCCTTGGAGGTATCGGTGTTATCCATCATAATCAATCTCCAGAATCCCAAGCAGCGATGGTTCGCTCTGTCAAGCGCCACGAAAACGGTTTTATCTCCCGTCCAGTGGTTCTATCTCCTACCCATCTCGTCGAGGATGTACTGGATATCAAAGCGAGACTCGGCTTTTGTGGAATTCCTATCACAGGTTTGTATTCAACTATCTTCTTCTAAAAACCAATTATAGGATGAGTTAAATCATTCATAACCTTCGTTCTACCGACCCAACGCGTGAATTTCGCGTGATCTGGAGATCCTTGATTTTTGAAAAATTTCTGACTTTCACAAGATTGTTTTTCGATCCGTGAGAACATCAACACTGATATCATGTCGCAGACACTGGATTAGTCGGTGGCAGGCTAGTTGGCATTGTAACCGCACGCGACATCCAATTCCGCGACCCCTTGGCACCACTCTCCCAAGTTATGACCACAAATCTCGTCACCGCGCAACAAGGCATTACTCTAACCGAAGCCAACGACATTCTCCGAGATTCTAAGAAAGGCAAATTGCCCATCATCAACTCGGATGGCAATCTCATTTCCCTTCTTGCTCGTTCCGACTTGCTGAAAAACCAATCCTACCCACTGGCCTCGAAAGACCCCAATACCAAACAGCTCTACGCCGCAGCCGCTATTGGCACACGACCCTCAGATAGAGAACGGCTTGCTCTCCTCATTGAGGCTGGTCTCGACATCGTCGTACTCGACTCCTCACAAGGAAACTCCATCTTCCAAATTGAGATGATAAAATGGATCAAAACCACATACCCTCGCCTTGAAGTCATAGCTGGAAACATCGTCACTCGCGAACAAGCAGCATCTTTAATCGCCGCTGGTGCTGATGGTCTGCGTGTGGGCATGGGTTCAGGTTCCATCTGCATAACCCAAGAAGTCATGGCAGTTGGCCGTCCACAAGCCACTGCTGTCTACGCCGTCGCCGAATTCGCCAGCAAGTTCGGCGTGCCCGTTATCGCTGATGGCGGCATCAGCAATGTTGGACATATAGTTAAAGCCCTTGCCCTCGGTGCTGGTGCAGTGATGATGGGAGGCTTACTAGCCGGAACAGAAGAAGCTCCAGGTGAATACTTCTACCACGAAGGCAAACGAGTTAAAGCCTACCGTGGTATGGGAAGTCTCGAAGCAATGGAACAAGGCCAGGCAGCCAAGTCGAGCAATGCAAAGGGCGGCAAATATCCGTCACCCAAAAAACCCAGCGCCATCGAGAACGCCGCTACTTCTCGTTATTTCTCTGAGAGCAGCGCGGTCAAGGTTGCTCAGGGTGTGTCAGGCGATGTCCAGGATAAGGGTAGTGTCAAGGCTTTTTTGCCGTACCTCTATGTCGGAGTGCAGCATTCGCTCCAAGATCTTGGAGTGAAGAGTGTTTCCTCCCTTCAGCAGGGCGTGAAAGAAAGCAAGGTGAGGTTTGAACTGAGAACCGCCAGCGCACAGGTTGAAGGCGGGGTTCATGGTCTTAACTCGTACGTTTCAGTTTCAATCTATGTGATTCAAGAAATAATGATATTGCCACTTCACAGGTACACAAAGCGACTTTTCGCTTGATACTCCATAGCTAGATTGTCTGACAGCGTTTTTTCTGGTCACTTGCTTGAACTCATGGTTGTATGTGTTCTACTTCGGATAAGGGTGTGTTAAAGTTATGTACATAATTGAGAAATATCAATGATAAATGATAGGATACATGTAATGCAGTTGCAAGTGCAAGCAACCAGAAGGTCAGAAAAACAAAACAGTCATTTCTTGTGAAAATATGATGTAACTTTTGCGTCGCCTGGAGAACTAACTATCTGCTACATATAGTCCATCAAGTGATTTCTTTTTTACATAAAATAATTGCACGTATTTCAACTGACCTTTGGTTTCCGCTTCGTCAGCGAAGCCTGTTGACAGGTTTCTGGTAAATCCATCGCGGATGAGTCTGAAGAAGTTGATTTACCTTGGGTTTCTTGTCGCTTTTTGACGATCCGTTAGGACTAGCTTGAATTTTGGCCTTTTGCCGATGTCATTAGACCTATAGGAAGATCTGTTGGATGGTATTACGAGCTTACAATTTCAGGCTGATTTGAATCATCGCCATGGTCCGACTTGAAGTGTTTGCTGGGAGACGAAGAGTTGTGTTTCAGATCTGATGATTCTGGCTCATTAGGAGGTAAACAAGTTGAATCGTATTCTCTTTTGCCCAAGGACGACGAGGGTTGGGAGAGAGGCACTACTTTCTCTTTTTGTTTCGAGAACATTGCTTGAATGCCATCTTTCCGATTCGTGATAGGCTTAATGAAGCTGGCAGATTCCGTTCCAACTTTACCAACCTCTTTGGGAACTTGATAACTGAAACACAGAGCGGTTAGAACGGCAATTCCTGGTAATAACTACCCACCATGTCAATGCAACGGAGGTGTCACAATAAGGCTGGACCATTTGCGTAAGTTCTGGAGTCCAAGTTTTGGAGGAAGTATCAAGCCATCGTTCAAGTGCATCACGATTGGACAGAAAGACTGGCTGACGATCATGGAGCCAGGAAAAATCTTCATTAGCGTCCGTCGTAACAATCGTGAAGGTCCAAAGTGTTTTTCCTGTATGTGCATCAAGGGTAACTCAGCCAGTGGTAATATATAACGGATTCTTACCGTCCAGCTCAACTGAATCGTATAGTCCAGCCATTAATAAGAGCAATCCATCTTCGCGTCTGGTGAAATGAGGAAGCTTTTCTTTTCCTCTGGTCAACCATTCATAGTAACTGTGGACCATTGAATTTCAGCATCTTTAGGAGATATATTATACATACCCTTGACATGGAATTGCACATCTCTTCGTTCCTTTGATCGAAGCCCACATACTGCCACCTTTAACAAGATTCTCTGACCGTGCATTTGTAGTATTTAAAGATTTGTCTTCGAATTTGCTCCAATGGGGAACGAGGCCCCACTTCATGGTTTGCATGACTAGGCTGGAGTCTCTGCGACGAATAACGGGAGCTTGTGTACGAGGTGCGATATTATATCTTGGGACGAACTGGTCTTGATCAATCCATTCATTGATATGAACATCATATCCAGGGAGCTGCTGTATTTCATTTTGCTATAGTCCTATAAGTTATTGAAAACAAAGATCTCATAATAATACTCACGCGCAAGGAGAACCGTCCGCACATCGTTGCAGCTAGTCAAGTTTGGAGCGTGAGAATATTTTTACCAGTGAACCACGACTGTCGTTCAAGGCCTTTTGCTCGTCGTATGGATAGTGGAGCTCACAAACTACTCGAGTCTGCAACTCAGCGTACTCTACACGCACATGCATTCTCTAGGTCATCTACACAAGCCTCATCCGTTCTCACAGATCTTCTCTCGCGTTATTTGGCTCTTCTCACATCCACATGCGCAAAATATGCACAACATGCTGCGAGGACGAATTTGAATGTACGGGATGCTATTGGCGCGTTAGATGAACTTGGTGTCAATTTGGATGAGTTGAAGGATTACTGTGCTACAGAGGGTAAGGAATTGAATCGTTATGCACTCGTCTCATTACGGAGGGTTGAGGATTTGCACGAGTTCAAATGTATGTCTTTCCTCAAGGCACCAGTCCCCTCGTCTTATCTGTTCTAGCCCAACTATCAGAGGGTTTGAAACAGGATCGCGACGACGCGATTCCACTCCACTATGCTCGTTGTCCCTCTCCTCTCCTTGCTGAAATCGAAGAAGAAGATCATTGGGAATCTGACGAAGACGACATTGAAAACGACGATGAACTGCTGTCCGATCCTTTCCAAAACATGTATACGATGGATGAAGATGTGCCGCCTTTAAGAACAACTCCCCTCACCTACAAAAGACCTCCTTCAAGGCAATCTTCTCCCCCTCTCCCCCTATCTCCTATATCGAACCCTTCATCACCTATACGAAAACGACCCCGCTCATCGAATTGGGAACCACCAGAATATATACCTGACTTTCTGCCTCCTTTTCCATCCATGGCTGAAGACCTGTTGCTTCCGCCGCTTGACCAAGTCCCTAGCCCACCTACTGCGCTGTCCGTCAAGCCCCTCCCTGTACCAGCATCTCAAATCAGGCTGGAAAAACAGCCCGAAACTTTGCCCCAGTCATTAACCACATCTGCAGTCTCTGACATCCATGTCCAAGTTCCATACTCTCAATCATCACTTTCTACAGTTCCTGAATGGTATCTCCCATCAGCTCCTCCTCCTACAGCAGCTCCCACACAACCTAAAGCCCGTCAAGCCACCCCCCAGATCGAGCCCTCTCTCATTGCAGCTTACCACCACATTCTCACCCACCCACCTCCCCCCAACCCCCCTCCATTGAACCCATCACGCCATAAAGTTCTAATGGCACTGCTGAAACAAACCGAATCTAATCCACGCTGGAACCCAGCGGATACTCTTTTCGGCAGTGTTCGACCATGTCCACCTAGGGTATCCACCATTGGTCCATCCTACCCAGTTGTGATCGGCGACCTAACTGGTAACGAGGTCAAGGGTAAAAACGACGCAAAAGACAAAGACATTAAATTGCCACCTGCGATGCCTCGACCTGTTTCAGCAATTGAGCATATAGCTCCCTTCGTCAGTCAACAATCTTCTCGAATACCTGACCTTGCGCGTCGCGTCCTTCCAGTAAGTTCCAAGTTAACCCGCTTTACCTTATCTAACTTCTCTTGCTCAGCCCACAATCTTGGCACGCACAAGCCGCCTTTCCCATCCCCCAGTCCTACACCGAGGGTCCAAATCCCTCACCTACGGCACGGGCATTCCTGCACCCTGGAACGCCAACCCTTTACCCTCCAGTTCCAACATGGACTCCATCTCATCTTCAACACCACTAACAGTTAAACCCAAAGACTCCATGCTCAACGGCAAAGACTTGCCACCCAAACCAATTATCCCAGACGCGCGTCTCTACGCTACATGGGATTACGAGACGAAGGATTTTAAAGTTCCTCTAGTCCCGTTTGCGCGTGGTAGATCTCGGATGGGTAGTATACAAGCTAGTGGGAGTGGGGTTATTTCGTTACCTTCGAATCCGAGGAGTAAGGGTGTGAAATAAACCCGAAGAATGGAACATGTTAGATTTCAGTTTCGGTTCCCCCCCAAGCAAGATTCTATTTTTCGTGTTGCCTGTTATTCTTTTTTCTGCTGTCGTGTTATCGTCAAAATAAGTTAGATAATAATTATTCGTTTTTCATAATTGATCTTGCACCATGACTTCAATTTCCATCTCAAAAGCCGAGAAATCGTACATCCAAACCGGCATACTCTCACATCCCCCACACCGCGCCGATGGTCGTACACTCTCAGATTTCCGTGCTGTATCTCTCGAAACAGGTGTCGCACCTCTCGCCAATGGGAGCGCCCGGCTCAGCATCGGACGAAACCCGCATGATGGCTCTGGGGGGACTGAAATCCTGGCTGCAGTCAAATTGGAGGTAGAAACTATAGACCACCAAAGTGGAGGTGTCGAAGGAGGCAGGATAGCCTGTTCAGTCACCTGGTAAGTATGTAAATCCTCTGTTAAATGTCATATTTTACATCTGAAAAGGATAGTTCTCCCTCAGCTTACCCGCACCTCAATTCCTCCACTCTCGACGACCTCCAACACGACATATCTTCAATCCTATCCGAAACTCTCTCACATCCCTCCCTTCACCCTTACAATCTAACCATTCTCCATAACAAAAAATCCTGGTTGCTCAATCTAGATCTTATCATTCTAGCAGACGCAGGCAACACCTATGATGCTATTTTTATGGCAGCAAGAGCTGCTTTATGGGATACGAAGGTCCCCCGAACAAGGAGTGTGGAATATAAAGCAAGGACTTTGAGATCGATTACTACTTCTGCGCTTGGAGGAAGCAATGAAGGTGGTTCAGGCAATATGGATATAGATGAAGACACTATCAGCGGCTTCGATACGCGTCAAGTCCAAACCGCAACAGATTTCGAGCTTCCTGATTATTGGGATGAAGGAGAAGTCCTAGATGGGAGACAACGTTGGCCAGTTTGCATTACTCTGAACGTAGTATAGAACGTTCAACCAAAAACACTTTCGATTTCGACTAACTTGCTATTCATTCACCAGATATCTCCTGTACATTTCCTAGATGCTACACCACAAGAAGAAGCTGCTATCCCTTTTCGACTCCTCTTAATGTTTTCTTTTGAAAAAGAC
>Ga0193743_1000210_pt1 | contig 47207 bp, 55 predicted proteins | sample L2c2metaG_FD_143038 | JGI IMG/M metagenome (GOLD analysis project Ga0193743, IMG submission 143038) | Soil microbial communities from a riparian zone of the East river system, Colorado, United States - L2c2 | ecosystem: Environmental > Terrestrial > Soil > Riparian zone | place: USA: East River... | reverse complement strand
ATTATCTTGTTTTATCTTTTTTTCAATGGCTTTGTAAGCCTTCCTCATGCTGGAGAGGAAAAAATACCAGACAGAGGACTCATGCAACCAGTAACAACAAGTCTCTAAGGAGCATTGAAATATTTTTGGATCGATCTGAATCGCATCACATTGCATCATAGATAAGGAGAAGCACCAATAGCAGTAATCACTTATGATAAAAGCTATTCTAGTAGTTTAGCACTGCCATGTTTGTATGTATATAAGCATAGACCTATGGAGGCGGATCCTCCATTGGTTTATGTTGAATTTAAGTGGTCGACGTTGAAGTATACACGTCTTCTAAGACGGTTACAAATATATGAGAGCGATATAGAAGAGGGAGGGCCGGTATATTGGTTCAAGTCGATGGGGATCCAGTCCCACCGACTTACTACATATATACTACAAAGCGTGGCTATGCTTATCTACGCTAATATTGCCATTGGCTGGATATCCATATCTACTCTGTGTACAACTATGCGACGTGATTGGTTCGTACCTAAAAATATTTCCAACAGTTTATACCAACAAACAGCATATCCCCTCCTCTACCAAGTCTCCCAGTTGTTGAAAGAGACCTGCCTAGATTCAAACCAACACCAGAATTCTCAACAAGGAGATAGTAAGCAGGAGGAAAGAATATTATGACACTGGTTGTACTGATCTAAGGAGATGTTGAGCAGGAAGAAAGAGGATACTAATGTTGAGTCAAGTTTAGCTTGTTTATATTTTCTTTATATCTTTGATCTCTTTTGTTTATTTGTTTTGATTCTATTATGTAATTACATTGTCAAACCGTCACAGATTTTATTTAGGAGTCTCAACTTTCTATTTGAAGTTGAGACATGAGTAGTATAGTTTTATGCATTCATATATATACTAATTGTTACCTAGATATCTGTTCTAGGTATTTATCTATAATAAAACTTTCTATTTGAAGTTGAGACATATCTGTTCTAGCTGCGAAATCATTCTAACAACTGAGACCTTCTTACCCTGTCACTCACATGTCACCTTGTCTTAGCTTGCTAGCAACTGAAACCTCACTATAAAAGGTCAGCTAGCACCAATGTACCGCTGGGCAAGGATTGGCTAAAAAAAGAATCCTTACTGAAGGACCCAAGCTTTCCGTTCAACTTGATGGCTAATGACCTTGTCAGTTTAAAATTGTCTTATCTATCAATCTTCTATCTTACATAATCACTCTTCCTTTTCGGTCACCCGTTACATGTCTCAAACTTTCTACCGAAGTTGAGACATGAGTCATATATTCATACAGGCAACCAGTTTCTTGTAAGGCCTCCATGTTACTGATAGCCGTTTTCGATTTTGTAATTTTTTGATCTGTCGTCGATGCCAGTTGATTTGGAGGCGAATTTCGTCAGCCTTGATCTTCTTCCCATCAGACTTTAGGTCTTCCAAGGACTCCTGCAATATTATTGGTCATGAGGGCCTTTTGAAGAGGTGTACGGTGAGCAGGCATGATTTAGCAGAGTGTTTAGTGGGTTACATGGCTTGAGCATGTGGTTTAACGCGCTAATTTTGTGCGGTTTAGATAGACACGTAGATGCAGCTTTTCTCAAATCACCAACTTGGATCCTGACTTGCCTTTTTTGGACGCCAAAAAAAACCCTTTTATCTCCTTTCTCTGCATCCGGAACTCCAGTTCCAGGAAAGGTTCATAATCTCATTTCTCATCAGCGTTTTTCGATATTCAGAAATCCCCAAAAAAACTATTGGACTTTCTTCATAGATTGAACCCACGAAATAAAAATATGTACCAAATATTCTCTTTATCATACAATAATGATCATTTCTTCCATACAAACTCATCCCTATCTGTTGAGGTGGTCAAGATATGCAAGAGGGCCATTTTTATGGTGGGTTGTCGGAGTTTGAATTAGCAGAGCGTTGCCAGACCCCACTTTTCTTGTGATTTGATTGGTTGGGACTTTCGCGCTCTTTCTTCTTTTCTTTTTTGGGATACCCAGCAAATTTGGGTGGTAAATTGGTCTACTGAGAGGGGAGCCTAGATGGTAAACGCTAAATCGATAGTCATTTGTTTATGGTTCGTCAATTTAAGAGACTAGGTAACGCGATTCCACCCAGTACGAAGAAATTTTGGATAAGACTACTATTTTTCCAACATACTTTGCTTCCCGGAGACTATTCGAGTCTAGCACTTGTAAACGGGTAAATTACTTATGCAACCCTAACTTATCTTAAGGGTTCAATCAGCAAACAACTTGAAATGATGAAGCGAAATTATACAGTACGTATCCATGGTGAAACGCAAGAGCCCAGGGACGCTCTTCGAGAGGAAAGTTAATCGTGGTTCCTGTTCCATAACCTGAATACTACAGATGCTTACCTGGACGTTCTTAAAGTCAATTAGGCAGGGAACGTGGAGAGAGTTGTGGCCCTGGCCCCTGGGACTCCGGATGACATTCGGTAGTTACTGTGAAACAACTATATTCTTTGATAGACACGTTAATGATATGTAGACACAGTAATATTGTTGCGTTCCCTCGCTCGTCCATGAAATGTATGACTACTTAACCTTGCTTTTCACCCACGTTCCTGCGATATCGAATGTAAGGTGTGCCGTTGTACTCCACGTTAGAGGGCCTTACCGTCGTTTTGGCGCTGTTTAGCTCTTCATAGACAACTGAAAATTGAAAAGTAAATATCATGAAAACTGCCAGACGCAGACGCTACATATATATATGAACGGCATAGATAACGGCCGGCTAGGAAGATATTCCACGTCTGTTGATCTACTGTTTTTATGCCTTTTTTATCAAACATGCATCAGTGCTCTTCGCTGCATCCGGGCCTAAAGGTAATCATAATTGACAAGACTTTTAAGATTCAACCTGTCATTTTGCCTCTCCAGTCATCCTCGGATCAAAAACAAAGCCTCTAGCATGTGAAGTTTCATAAATATCTGACAATCCGCCAAACAAGATTCGTCCTATAGAGACACAGTTTTGTCACTTGCTTACTAGATGAAGAAAGGCGGCGGAGATTCTTTCAAGAGGGTCGTAGGTGTTGGATTGTAGTAATATATATGAGGAAAGACCCACGTCAATCCTTGTGACTACCTGAAGTTTGAGGTTGCGCCGAGACTACTGTAGGTAACGACAATTCCACGATTTAAACGCGTAACTAATCATCGACATCCCTCAAAGGCGGCGTTGGTCGTAATAAATCTAATTTGATGCACACACTTATGAGGGAGAGCTAGAACTGCGATAGTATAGGCAGCTTTGCAAACCTCGATATGCTAAATGGCAAGCCGGTGTCAGGTTGAAATGAAGACGATAATATGTAAAGGACATACCCAACCGCTACATCACAGGCGGCAGAGTAAAATTTGAAGCTGATTTTGATCTAAACAGATGGCAGTTGCATGTGGAACAGGGTAAGACAGCGCTTATTATGGTCATGATGGCAATGAATGATGACATGGAATATATGATCAATACCAAGCGAGTGCGGTTGCCTTGCATTATTTCACTTATTCATCGTCGATTGGTCGCATTACATAAGATACATGTCAGAAATTTTTCAGTTTCGCTCATTTTGGAAGGATGGACCGATGTTAATGGCATCCTCATGAGCAGCATTGGTCGGGCACGCTGAGCATAGCACGATGGGACAAAGGGCGGTCCTGCTTTGATAAACGTAGATCAGATAGAACTCTCAATTCTTATGTAAATGGAATCCAAACCATCCCCTAACGGATCATTCGGATGGCTAAGTTTGATAGTCCGACATATCGACCCTGCATGTTCCATCAATTCGAACCTCTCTTAACCCATACCCTAGCTGGACCCTTGAGGCTATGGGTTATGGACAACTTTTAATGCAAAGCGTTATGGGATATAAGGGGGCTATGGGTTTTCAGAGGTATGGGTTGAAATTTGACTGTAATACATTTGAATTCAAAGCACTTTCGAAATTGTACCATTACTGACAAAAATTGTGGTTAAAGTTGGAGCAACTTTATAAGTTCTAGACCAGCCTTGACTGTCATATTCAAATTTTAGGTGCAAAATACCTTGAAACCTGACGCGTCCGTTTTGGGTGAGAGTCCAGAGTCCACTGTCCAGTATTCAAATATGACTTCAAAATTGATATTGACACTGTTTTGGAGAATAAACTCACTTGCCTTTTCGGATCAAGTGACCCGGCGAAGAATGGGCTTGACAACACCATATGGTTCAAGTCGACTATCTTGCATAAGTGGCTGATTCTGCTCGTAATCTTGCTGAAGCTTGCATTTGGATACATCTGCTACTCTGTTCAAGGTATGGCACTTGAAGCTTGAACGTTTGAACCTTGAGACGGACCATTTGATCATGCTTTGAGGTCCAATGACCGTTGAAGTCACATTACTGCGCAGATAAATCAAATTAGAGAGAATATTTTTAGAAATATTCCGACATTTGAGGGGTCGGAACTTTCGTGAAGTGGAGACCGGTTGAATACTTGATGTACATGTTTCAGTATGCTGTGCATTAAGTGCTGCTGTGACTTACGCGTCTCTTTCGTCCGACGTCTTCGGGCGACGAGTTAGGTGCTATTGGACTCTGTAAAACGATATCTCGGACCTTTCGGAAGCTCAAAAAGCTCTGAACTTTTGTTGGGAGGACACGGACTGCAATAATATGAAATTAGGAATTATTATAATGAAATGCTCGATAAATAAAGTGTTATAAGTGAGGATACCATGCAAGGGGAAATAGCACTATTTATCTATTGACGGACTAAAAAAGGATAAGCAAAGAGGAGGCTGAGGATGGAAAGAAACGTGCCTGAATTATAAGTCAGATGTAAATGCATGATAGCTGCCATTGTTGTCCGCCTGCGCTGACGCTCGTATTCACCAAGGCACATCTCAATCGAGGTAGAATCTTGGAGACCAAGGTCAGTAGACATTTTAAACGCCATTGCACAAAATGTGCGGAAACCTGTCGGTGTGACATGAGCTGTTGGGATGACAAAAGGCTTGATACAGGAATTACCAGGTAGCCTATGGTGACTGTGCTCAAACCAGGAGAGAAGTATAATTGAATGCAAAGTTTCCATGGAGGGAAGGTGAACAACCGAAGGGAGTAAATTCTGGGAAAGGTTGAGCAAGGGAGGGGACCGATATATGGGGATTTACCTTGGCGACGTCAATGTAACTTTCAGAAACATTGTGAAGGCCTCGAATGGATAGCTCTGGAAGACTGGAAAGTCTTTTCGTTGGTTAGGTATCTGCTATACAAACAATTTCTTGTGACATACTGAGACGCCATGGCAGCTATGCAGTTCGCTAAGATGGAAGAGAGTCTCTGGTCCCAAAAATCCGTTGAGATATCTTGGTATGAAAGGAAAGGAAATTCTGGGCCATGTTGCTCGAAGAAAACATTTATGTAATGCGACATCAAACTTGGATTTGGTCGCTGAGGATTTTCCGGATCGAATAGTTGAACTGACCGTTGGTCAGCTTGGTATGAATTAGGTCGAGAACTAGTAGGATAGTGAAGTAGCTGTGAAGGTGGATGTCCAGCATAATTATAGTGTAAACTGTTGTTATTTCTCGAAGAATCAAATGAGGATATAGACGGATGGTGATTGTGCCTGTGGAGAGTTTTGTCTAGAGAACTGACGAAGAATGTTAAGAAAGATACGCACTTGTGTGACGGGCCGGATATATGACGGTGTTCAGAAGGATAAGATGGGTATCTTGCAGAATCAATGTCTGCTGAGACCATGCCACTGGCTTTAGGCGAATGGGAGTTTGAACGTGGATCAGACTGGGAGGACATGGAGGGACTGGAGGAGCCAGAGGCTACGGATAATCCATCAAGCATTGTGCTAGGTTCAGACCTAAGCAAAGATGAATAGAGTTATAAAAGAAAATAGTCAGTAGTGGTTTAAAGAGAGCACACCTCAGTTCAGTGGCATATAAACCTGAATTTGGCCCAGCTATCGCTCTACTGCGTTCAGCAAAGTAACGCTCTCTGTCACGAAAACGACAGGGGATCTTCGCGGATTTACAAGCTTCGCATTTTGTCTCCGGAGATGGCTGAAGACACTTGATCTTCTTTAAACGACTGGATTGGGGTGAGTAAGCAAACGTACGGTAGATATATGAGGCATACCAATTATCACAGGAGGTGACAAGACGTGGACGTTTCTTATGACCTTGACTGTGCTGAGGAGATTCTATAATGAACTGGAAGGAGTCATCCATGATAAGGAAAAGTTGAGAGCAATGAAGGGACGAGGAGAGAGTAGTTATAAAGGAAAGCCATTCTGCCACCTCCGATCGGATCTGGTTCAAAACATATTATTTTTCAAACCAGTTCATTTTTTACGTCAAATTTTGTTGTCAAGCGGCAAACCCGCCCTGTTCATGACTAAGCTCACTTGTGGATCCTTGCTGGAGCGCCTCCGCATCGCCGCGGCTTTGCTTTCCCACCGGCTTTGCCGCTCTGACTCCGCCTACAACGGTACAGCTGCACTCGGCATCCCATCACACTAACTTAGAGTTCAAACTCAGCTCCTCCTGACATGTGAATCCAAATGGGGACAGGTCGCCGTCACATTTTCATTTTTTAGACCGTCTCTCGGCCTCCCCGCGATCCCCGGAAACGCTCTCATCCGCTCAGATGCTCACTCTAGATTGTCGGATTGCATCCCTCTCCTATTTTATGTCAACTTTCCCCTTGAAACCCCGAGCCACATGCTAAACTCGTTCTTGGTCCTCGCCACGTGCTCCAGTCAAGCCCGTCCTTTCTTCAAGGTATACATACCCCTCACTATCGCTCGGTCCGACTATTTCATCTACCTCTGCGATCGGGTTGCCATGAACATCTAGGGGGACCTTTGATTCTATAGATTTGCGATATTTATGGTGTGTGAATAATCCGATACCTGAAACCATGTAACCAAGTTTATCAGGGAACCCAAAAATATATTCAGACATACCACAGACAGTAATGGCCACACCGGCGGCATTGAGGAGTGTAAGCTTGTCACCAAAGAACCATGAAGAAATTAAGATGGTAGAGACTTCTTTAGCTATACCAGCGATGGACATTGGCACAACACCGGCACGTTGCAAGATACTATGGAGGGAAATCCAGATGAGCAAGGCTTGACGATTAATTTCGTTCCCACGGACGCACTAAAATTCGCTCAAAACCATACAAAATGCAAGAATCCCGGGTGCCGTCAAATAAAACATAGTTTCTGACGACGCAAGAGCGCCCCGAAAAAACTGGCTTCGAAATATAGACGGCCAATTTTCGAAGATAGCACTTGTGATGGCGAGTGTGATGGCCATACTCGGTGCAAGCCAGTAAATCGTCGCGGCTGGGTTATCAAAACCTATCTTCTTGCTTTTCAAAAGAACCTGGGTGAGGCTCCATCGAAGACCACCAAGCGCACTTGCGCTAAGTACAAGGATGAGCCCCTCCAAGACAAAATGTGCCTCCGTCGCGACCATCAGGACCACACCCGAAAATATTAGGGAGATAACTGCAACAAGCCGCCACGAGAACACTTCAAGACGGAATAGGAAAGCAAAGATAAGGACAAAGATCAGCGATGACGACTTGCACATGGCTAAAAAACGGATCCATTGGTGAGGTCAATGTGAACTCTGGTGGCTTTTATGGTCAAATAAAACCCACTGTAAAATGACAAGGTTATTGTTTTGAGAGACAGATTGGATAGGCCAATGTCAAGACTAGTAGCCACGGCGGTTGGAACTGCCTTTTTCCTATTTACATTATACTCAAGACTAGATTAGGCAACTGAACATAGGCGCACGACGTACACGTAGTCTCTTCGTGTAGGGTTTTCACGAGGACGGAAAGTATCGGGCCAGAGAGCGCGCAACATGGCAGCGAGACCGAACTGAACGAACATATGCATCATCGTGACAAAAAGTGGGGCGGGAAATCCGAAGTGTGCACGACTAAACATCCATTTATTGTAGACAGAGAGCAGAGTTGCAAAGAAAAACCTGCATAATAATATGTAGGTTAAACAATGTTTGCCGAAGGTTGTTAACTGACCATGAAGCAATAAATAAAGCGTTGAGGATAGCGTTTCTCAACCACAGACGCTTCTTTTCGGCAATAGAGGCAAGATGTATCCCCTCAACCCGTGTAAAATTCGAGATATCTCCATCTTCGTGTGAGCCTCGGTGATCAGTCAATGGTTCGTTCAACGAATACTCTTCCGAATCAACAGCATGATGTGTTCGTTCCATGACCCATTGAGACAGTAGTGTAAGTCGAGGGTGAAGGTAAAGGAAGACGCGTGGGAGTAGCAACTTAATACGTTCCACTCTATTACTATCCACTAAATATAATACACTTATAGTGTTCAACTCTATTCAACCACGAGCTTTCAAGATTGCTGCAAGAGTGCTGCTGCTTCAATGTAATTGCTAACCATGGTACCTTGGTAGGCGTAACCAAGTCTCCCTATATATGTTGGATAATTTCAAGAATGCAGTAATCGCAATAACAGTCGGGTTTCAATGGCAGCTATAAGGTACGTAGATCCACGGCAAAAGTTGAGTGTGCTGCGGATGATCCTGGATGTCATACCTTGGTCGATAAGCCGAAATATAGCAACTGCGAAAATGAGATTCCACTTTATAAAGACATTATGGTGAAGAAAATCCTGCGAACCAGATAACATTTGAATGTAGTCGTCCGGTAGAACTGAATTAGAATCTGGATCCTGACCCACTCATGATTCCAATATCTTCAGAAACATGGTGGCTCCTTGCCGATTGCTGCGAGGAACGTCCAATGTCCTTTGTACAATTATCGCTCGCCCGCCAACCCACCCACGCCCACCCGAAGTAAAGCAAATCGCATTGAACTGTGAAATATGATTCTGTGGGCGTCCACAGAAACAATGTGATGTCCGACCTTCGAGGCATCAAGGGGCAGTTTTTCTGGCCTCTGAGCCAGGTTCTTCCTTTTGAACTGGCTCGGGTTCGGGATGGTTCGTAAAAGACGATGGCTCGCGCCTTTGAATACAGGAAAGCATAAGACAAAAAAATACAAGTTGTAATATGGCTCACCAGGTCCGCCAGTGATCAAATTGCTTTTGGTGAAGATATTCCCTGAGAAATTCGTCTTTTTTCATCTGAGAACGGAATTGAGCATGTTGAAGGAGCTCTAAATGATGCAGTGCGTGTGGATAACTTGGAGCATCGTGAACGCGACGAAGATTTCGAAAGGATGATATGTGAACATACTGGATGAATCGCGCATAATCCTTCTCTTTGAAATAGAGAAGATATTGCAGGAAATTGACAAAGGCTGGTTGTTCCAGGATATTTTGTTGAGCTAAAGAGTGTAGATAGAAAGGATTAGCTAGAGCTTGCACAAATTCCAGCTCTAACTCGAATCTTGCACGATTGGCAGCTTTGGCTTCAGTTTCAGCTTCGGCATCCATGGTGTGGATCGTCAAAGTGATTTTTTATTTATATCCAAGCCATTCGAACAACAAAGCTGACGCGTCGTCTCAAGTATTCGACGCGCCTTTTTTACTACAACCTCCAAGCCACTTCAATTGCCAGGGCCAGGCTAACAGGACTAAATCTTTGCTTTTGAATATTTAAGATGTCTGTAGACGACGAAACAAGTGGCTGGCAATTGACGGAATCGGATCCGGGAGTATTCACGTATGTCTCAAACTGTTTGCCTCTTAAGCATTCCCTCACCGTCCATGAAGTGAGCTCCTCAAGTCTCTAGGTGTACCCCTTATTGTGGATGACCTTTATTCTTTGGAGTCTGACTCCTTAGCCGCTCTACAACCACTACATGCTCTAATTTTTCTTTTTAAATGGATTCCATCGTCAACGGAGAGCACACCAGGTGGCCACAGCGGCACAGACGATCCAGACTTTCCCGGATTTTTCGCGCATCAGGTTGTTAACAATGCTTGTGCAACGTTGGCTGTTTTAAATGCTCTCGGAAACATTCCCTCCCTGAAAACTGGCGCCCAGCTATCGGAGCTCATGCAGTTTACGGCCGGGATGGATCCACAAACGCGTGGTCTTGTAGTGACAAGCGCAGATTGGCTACGTGAAATGCATAATGCACTTTCCCCACCCAACGCTTTCTCGCTCGACGGACTTGGATTGCCGAAAAAAACTGAAGATGCGTACCATTTTGTAGTCTATCTACCCGTCATGGGGGCCTTGTACGAACTAGATGGGTTAAAACCTCATGCCTTGCGACACGGGTCGTTCACTGAGTCAGGTGAAGGTTGGTTGAAGACTGCTAGGTCAGTCATCAACCCTTTGGCGTGGTCAACATTGAAACACTAATTTTTCTTTCAAGGGATGTAATTGAAGCACGGATAAATACCTATCCCGTTGGTGCAGTACGTACTCGGATTCTGACATACGCACGCAGGGTTTTTCAAACCTCATTAGCTTGAATTCAGTCTTCTCGCTTTGCGTGATGATCCTTTACCGCCGCTACAATCACAACTTCAACATCACCAATCAGCCGGGGACTCATCAACAGCAGGAGACCTTCTGGCCAGAATATCTAATGAAAACGCGAAACGCGAACGGTGGGCAGTGAGTCATTCTTCCGACATGAGCGCAGGCATTCCTTGACTTAATCTCCTTTATTTTCGTATAGTTCGAAAATAGCTTGCGTCGCCACAACCATGTTGGGCTGGTCCAAGCCCTTCTCCTTTCATTGGCGAAAGCTGGCAAACTATCAGCTGCAGAGGAAGAGGCGAAGCGAAAAATGAAAGAGCGTATCGAGCAAAGAAGAGCTCGGGGCGATGACATGGACGAAGATTGATATGCAATTATTGAATATCTTGTTTTAAACCGTGATATATGCTAATGAAGCGGCGTTCCCGAAGTAACTCGATTGTCGCTTTGCTTGGACGCAAGCTGGTTCATTACCTGAATCTGATATGTGTCAGTAGAGGACGCGGGTGCTTAGCTGGTTGGGTGCCTTACCGGGCTTCAAGATTCATGAAAGTCTCGTGGCAAACTATCCTCAGGAGTCAGCGCTGCATTTTGTGCAAGCAATCTTACATAAAAACACGGAATAATCGATCGTTTCAAGTTGTCCAAGTATAAGCGCAATGAGGGGATCTTATAGGTCACAGTTCAGGAGCTGCGCAGTCGGAATCTGACATCTTTGTCCACTCATTCAATCTACGGCGATTATTGATACCGGGTGAGATGTGAGTATATTCTTGGCTTTACGCCAACCCTCACGTGCGCGGTTAACTTTCACCATGACGGTTATCGCGGTTATCGCTGCTGGTGCAATGGGCTCCAATGTTGGACGTCAATTTGTCGACGCCGGCAATGTCGTGCTTACCAACCTGGACGGGAGGTCAGACGAGACACGCAAGCGTGCCCATGAGGCCGGGATGATTCATGCCTCTTGGACCGACATTATCCAGAAGGCAGATATTATTCTTAGCATAATTCCACCAAGAGATGCATTTGCCTTTGCAGAACGAGTCCTTGCTGAATTTCAGACCACGGAGAGGGTCAATAAGGACTCGCTAGTTGTTGCTGACTGTAATGCAGTCAATGTTGTCACAATAAAGAAGGTTGCAGCACTCTTTTCGACGTCGCCAATCATTTTCATTGATGCATGCATAATTGGAGGTCCGCCTAGTGGAGATTATGTTCCTACGTTCTATGGATCGGTTGATGACCCAGGCCAACAAGGTCTGATACTCTTCAAGGAGGTTATAGGAAAGAGTGGTATAAAAGTTAAGATTTTGAGTGGCAATGGGGCCGGGATTGGCGATGCAAGTGCTCTCAAGATGTCCTATGCTGTAAGTATCAGTTTGCAGATTTGACAATGGCTCGTTCTCTCCGAAATTGATTTCAAGTTCTAGGGCATCACCAAAGGTTTAACCGGGTTATTCACAACCATGATTCTTGGTATGCTTGATTGAGTAAATAGATCCGAATTGTACTGATGCTTGAAAAGCTGCCCATGCATCATCTCCTGCTACGAGCGACGCTCTTTTGGAGGAGCTCGGTGATTCACAAGCAGAATTACTTGAGCGGATAACACGGGCCGTACCTGCCATGATCCCAAAAGCTTATCGATGGGTAGGCGAAATGAAGGAGATTTCTGAATTTGTTGGAGGGAGAGAGGGTGAAATCCACCAGGGCATGTCGAGAATTTATGAGAGAGTTGAGAGATCTTTGCAGGAGGGTAACGATGATGTAGTGACATTGAACCAGTTTGTTGAGAAGGCTAAATCTAAATAAACATGTAGTGCCCCATTGATAACTCTCATGTCACTAGCCACCAGTAATCCTCCACAGAATAAACCCGCAATTTCAAGGCAATCTTCCATCTCTTCACATAATGCAAAGCTACCCAACCTCAATTCTCAACGCTCAACTTCCAAACCTCCAAACCGTGACCCTTCTTCAGCTGTGGTGGCTCAAGAAGATGATCCAACATGGGGTTCAAACTTTTGGGTCACCCTTGTCGATCCTAAGGTGGTTTTCTTTTAGTGTTTCTATCTGATGATTCTCCATTCAACGCGAAGACTCAAAGACACAGACCTCTTTCTTTGCTTGCCCAGCAACTGGACAAGTCAGTTGGGATCCTCCAGTCGGAAATTTTGTGTATGTGGCAACTGGATTTAATCATACTCATATCATACTCACTTACAATGCACAGGCTGCCCCCCAGCATAGAAGGAGAATGGTGGGAGCTAACTGACGAGTCTCGTGGCGGTTTGCCGTATTACTATCAAACAAAAACAGGCGAAACGGTATGGGAGCGACCTGATGGCTTTGTGATTCCATTGGGCATTATACAAGTATGTTGCCAATTAATCCCTACCTTTCTATTTGTTAAACCTCATCATAGAATACTGCACTAGGACGTCGGCTTTCAAGAACAACTTTTGACCATCTCTCCAAAATGATGCCCACCGCAAGTACTAATCAGGTGAGCATATCCCTACTTCGTATTACATCGCTAATATCTCAACACCCTTCGTAGGAATCAACTGAAGAAATTCCTACTCTTCAATCCAATGGACCTTCAATAAATATGGTTAGGTCGACGTCGACACGACGATCTATATCTTCAGGTGAACATACCCTAAATAATTTTCCCTCGAAACGCCAAAATGTTATCAGTGTACAATTAGCGCCAATTCCCGGATCTCCTTATGCGTCTGAGGCCTCTACGTCTCATTCATTATCCTCTAAACACTCCTCTGCCTCTATCCGCAACGAAGCCAATAGGAACCTGTCTATACCCAAAGAGCAAGACTTATCAGGAAGGACGGAACAGTCTCAGGACTACCACTCAAATACAGCGGAATCGATACCTCGTGCCCGATCAAAATCCTTCACACCCCATCGTTTACAACCCCCACAAAGTCTTGATGCCGCCTTGGAAATACTCAGTTCTCAATCTGATCGTGGACATGGTCAAAAATCAATGACAGAAGATTGGACTATTGGGAGCACAAGCCATGGTCATTCATCATTGGATGAGATTTCAGTTACCCCTTCAAAGCCAAGAAGCACTCGTGATATTCCACCGTCACCCTCACGTCCTATCCCAGACACGCCCTCACATCGACCTACAGTTGGGGGCAAGGGCATTAGTGGTCCAATTCTCAATCACGGTATATATCTCTTTACGGATTCATTTTCTACATGTCCTCATATTATTCTTCAGCCGCAACCCTACAAATGAGCCCCGTGAAAAACCGCGCTACCGGAAAACCGGTATTGGTAGAACCTGTAATTCGTGTCAGTATACCAAGTGAATCCATGGCGACCCTCGACTCTGGGTGAGTTTGTTTCAGTTCGCCACATACTTCTTGTAGGCCTCACGAGTCTCGTCATAGCACTTATCCGATACTACCACATGCACTCGCTACAGACATTCAACATTTCTCAGAATCCGAATATGCCAAACAATACTTTTCTACGCACCGAACAGGATTTATATTTAGAAGGAGAGTACCGCTAGAGCAACTCATGACATGGCAAAAGGTATTGTGTCAATATAAGCTTCATTCGAAATCATTAAATGTCGACCTACTTAGGCGCCATTGACTTCACCATTATTGGTTCTTAACCGCGGGCTCCAGAAGAATGCTGTCAAAGTATTCAGGGTCATACAACACATCACCGGGGATCGAGAACGTGAAAAGAATCTCAATGTTCGAATGCAAACTGACTCTCACGTGTCTATGGTCACCTCAATAAATGCGAATGCTTCCTCACTCTCTCTTCCCAGTCACACTGTTAGCATTTTAGAAGAGGAGAGATGGCTTCTCAATGAGGGTCTCACGCACGGGGAACTTCGAGACGAAATCTATTGTCAGCTGATGAAGCAGTTATCTGGTAATCCGAGCAAGTTCGTAGAACGATGTCTGATATCTGTCCGTCCACTTATGGATTTTGCTCACAGGGAAAGCGTATTCAAAGGATGGCAGTTGCTCTGTGTTCTTCTGATCACCTTCCCTCCATCAAAAAATTTTGAAACGTATCTTCATGCCTTCATACAGAAACATACCACCCAACAAGAAGGTCGAGTCGATGTCATGGCAAAGTATTGCTTGCGTCGACTTGTTACCATATCTAAGAAAGGTCCGAGAGGAAAACCACCCATGATCGCAGAGATTGAAACTGCATCGGTATGTAGGACTTGCTTCATTCGAATCTAAGATTTATCTCCTTGTCTAGGATGCTGCATTTAATCCGTCAACCTTTGGAGAATCGCTAGATGGTATTATCAGATTGCAAGAGCGAATTTATCCTCGTCAGAAGATACCCATCATTCTCCCTTTCCTCGCGGATGGCATTCTTGCACTTGGTGGAACCAAGGCGGAGGGTATATTTCGCGTTCCAGGCGACAATGACTCTGTATCTGGCCTAAAGCTCCGCATCGATCGCGGATACTATACGTTGGATGGTGTTGATGACCCGCACGTCTTAGCATCACTGATGAAACTCTGGTTGCGCGAGCTCTGTGATCCGCTTGTGCCAGAAGAACTCTATAACGAATGTATTCAGAACTCAAAAGATTCGGAAGCCTGTGTTCAGATTATTGAACGTCTCCCTACCGTCAATCGACGCGTTGTGCTCTTCGTTATCAGTTTCCTGCAGCTATTTCTGGAAGAAAGAACACAAAGCGTAACGAAGATGACTCCGGCCAACTTGGCGTTGGTGATGGCTCCAAACTTATTGCGATGCAATTCGGATTCCATGTCGGTTGTATTTACAAATGCCCAGTAGGTTTTATCTTGTCGTATTGTATTCTTTACTGACTTTGCAATAGATACGAACAGATCTTTGTGTATAATCTGCTGCTTCATCTTCGATGCGAGGAGGTGGACAATCACTACAAACCAACCCATGGCTTGGAAGCGGTCTCTAGTACTGCTGTTTCAAAAGCGCCCCGAAATCGTTCACGCCGCCCCAACCAGTGAGGAGTGAGAGCCGACGATTTCCAACCTCTTACGTTTCCGTAATTTACTTCACATATTAGTTTCAGTTTGCAATATTCCTACAGTTCTAATCCACAACGCCTTTCTATGAGTAAATAGTACCCATGCTCAGTAGTTATATGCCGGAAGTAAGGTGTCCTCTGCCTTCGTAGTACCACGCCGGGAAGATCGCTTATCCTTAAACATTTCGCCCCAGTTATCAAAACTCCACTTGTCATCATCATCCGAGTTGCCATCGTTCATGACTTCAGTTTTCCAGTGATCCCATCTAGCCTTCGACCCTTGTTGTGCATCATTGTTGGCTAAAGTCAGCTCGATTTTGGTCAGAAGCTGCCAAACCTCGCTCTGGCCCGTATCGCTAGTGTCCAGTCGTACTTTCTGGTTGAGAACATCTCGACGTACGGTTTCAATCCATTTCCGTGTCCCAGTGTTCACAGGAACACCATTGACGATCATTTCATTGATTGCTTCATAGACACCCGGTAGGTCCCGAAAGCATTCCCACTTTGTTTGAACGAGCTCATTGTAGGCTTCGGTAGAGCAACCAAACACATATGAAACAATTGAGAGGGTTTTGGCGTAATTGAATATGGAAAGTGCGAGGTGAGGGTCGTGGTATTTATCACGGAATGTACGCATGAGGAGTGCGATCATGTGGGGGTATGTTGCAGGTTGGAGTCGTGGAGCTTCCTTCTTGCCAGATGATTTGGCGGCTTCTGCGATGGCGAGCCTGGCCGCAGCCTCGTACCGCGTCGACTCCTCAAAAACTTCTCGAATGGCCCAATCCAGAAGTTCCTGATCGTTATTACAATAGTTGATTTGCTCCTTTTTCTGGTCCAGTAGGTTGGCATCCGGTTCATCCATCCACTTTCCACGTTTCGAATGACGACGTAATCTACCGAAAAAGTCATCGACTTTACCCCTTCTGAAACCGACTTGCTCTTCTCCTTCAGGCAGCTGGCGCTGGTTTGCATTGTTGGAGTCGAAAATCATGTCGAGCATGCCAGTGAGAACTTTGGTTTCACGGGCAGTGATCCCTTGTCGCCGACTGGATGGTAATTCCGACTCGGCCCTCTTATCATTGAAGTTCACTTTTGTGGGCTCATCGGGAAGACCATCAAAGATTTGATCCCAAGCCTGAGATTCAGTATTGAAGATAGAACCCTGTTTAGTAGACGAGGGCGTCCTGTGACAAATGATTAATGTGTACTCTCAACCTAAGATAAATGGCGTCAGACACACGAGGGACGATTAGCTGTAGTGAATATCGCTCTCCTTGTACGAGAATGCAAACGGTTTGGTTGGATGGAGGCAAATGAAGCCGATCCACCTGTTAGCGTTCGTGAACGCCTAGCACATGAAGAAACTTCTGAACATACTATTGACCCAATTGAGGTTCAGAACATTAGATGTAGAAATTTTTGAACTCACAGGTCTTGGAGATATACCATGGCAGCTGACTACGACTCAGCATTTGGTTATGAGAGTTTTTCGGAAAAGTCTATTTTTAAATCTTCAAAACTGCAAAACTGAAACAAGCGTTAGCGGCCCGGTATTGCAACAGGCCGGACAAACAAAGCCAAATCCATTTCCCCACAAAAATTGTTTTTCGAGCTGACATTGTGTTTTCAGTGTTGTATGACGATGACTTTATGACCCAAGTTGTAGAGCACCCCTTTGATGAGGTACCCAAAAAGTATAACGTTAAGTCGAGTTTTGATGTTGATTTGAGCTAACCTCAACAGCTGTCAACCAGGCTAATCTTTTTACACTTAAATATATTATTTCAGAGGTAACTGTAGATCGTTGAAATATCAGTCTCTGGCCGCTAGGCTGACCCGGAGTGGTAGGTTTTCGCCTTTCAACTGTTCCCCTTCCAAAGTCGGCAGCATGACTAGACAAGCCTCTCTTCTCAAGCGATCGATATCGGGTGTGACGCTTAACTCAAAGTTGTTGATGATCTCCACTGTCAGAGCCAGTACCTCATACAGTGCGAACCTCCAGCCAATGCATGTTCTGACCCCCCCAGCGAACGACAGTCTGTCAATCGAAAACATTAGTCAGTTCGCTGATACGTCAACATGAAGAGTGTCGTACAGGTTGGCGTACACTCCTAAATTAGAACCCTTTTTCTTGCCTGACTCACGGAACCATCGGTCAGGATTGTATTCATGTGCATCTTCGCCGAATAGCTCCTTATTTCTGATTTTATACAAATTAGCGACATAAATGCAGTTGGTTATTGTGAACTACCTGTTGTACGCAGCAATGGAAAGAATGATCTTCATCCCTTTCGGCACTGGTAATTCCGAAACCAAACTTCCGTCCATTGACTTTATTGGGCTTGATAACGGCAAGACAACATCATTTGCCGCCTGTCGATAATTCTGATACAGAGCCGGATGATAGCGCATGGATTCCTAGAATAATCGATTGACAGCCACAGGGGAAAGATAGACGCGTTCAACTCACTTTGATAACAGCGGACAGATATGGCATGCTGTCCAAGTCGGCTGCAGTAAAATCCGCATCACCCCGTGCATGAATCGTTTGCTCCATCGCTCGTATTTCTTCCCGAAGCCTCGTTTGTACAGGTGGATGTCTGGCTATCTCCAACAGAACCCAACACAAGGTAGTCGCGCTGGTTTCATGGCCAGCTAGCAGAATGGTTCTATTGGATGTTAGGCTTGTAGAATAATCAGTTGCGGAGTAACAAACCGCATCTGTGCTAGCATCTCCTCTTCCGTCAACCTTGTGTTTGCATGTTCAGATGCATTTGCCTTGACTTGAAAAGTTCGTGGTTTGCTTACAGTAACGAGGATAGAATAATGAATTTACTTACCGAGTAAAGATAAGATATCTTTATTACCTTTCCCTTGAAGTAGAGCTTCGGCCTTGGATTGAACCAATTGGCGAGTGACTTCGTTAGCTAATTTGGCTGTATGGCGAGCGTGAACTAAATTTCTTGCTTGCGAAAATTTGGACATTAGTTGGAGGGCCCAGACAGGGAAAATGGTTTGCATAAATATTGCAGATTTGGAAGGACAACCCAGAGTGTCGGACCTATATTTAGTCATTTCGCAAGTTCCGATATAGACAGCAGATGACATGCATGAGGCCAAAATATGCTTTCATAAACTCATTATCTGTGTAACTCATTATCTGTGTTTGCCAGTGCGCCAAATTGATAATCGAAGGCAGCTGAATGGCATGTTTATAAACGGGTTGGAAGAGGGAGCACAAGGGAAGCCTACCCTCGCCAATGGAATCCATTGTCGCTCTAGAAAGCCAAGATGCAACGTTCAGAACGGCAGACTGATCAGTTGAACTTGCAAGGATGTCCGTCCATTGAGCTGTAAGCTACGTGGCATGCATGACGTATAGCACTGTCAAGAACCACTGAACGCCACAATACCTGTGCTCCTACGCGTTGGAATATGGGAACAAAGGCTTTAGACTCGGGTGCTTGTTGAAAGGAAACGTCAGCTTCCTATTTTCTTGATGTTGTTTAAGAGCCTACCCCCAAACCCCGGGAGCATAACCTTTCGTTGTCGTTTATGAATTTGATCTGCACAGATAATGAGCGCCATCTCAGTGGGAAGTGGTATGTATGTTCACCATCCGCCCACAGAAGACCCCGGCCCATTAAAATGCGGGAAATTTCAGTTCTTTCTGGCCATTTCAAAAAGCCATAGCCTTCATATGCACGCACATCAGATGTGTTATTGCAAGTCCTTGAAATTTACCTACCCGAGGTGTGAAAAATGTACTGGAGGGCTCTAGGATCCGAAATGAGCAAACGATCTTCCTGTATACTTGATGAATAAGCCTCTCCAACTCAGAAAGACATAGCTCGCCATACCCCAAATGGTCCTTTGATGCGTACAACGTCACCATAAAGTTGCTGATACTTAAAATCGGGGACACCAGCTTGACTTTGGAATATTTCTGGTAAATTACCTGCGTCAAGATCGATCAGGACGCGGTCACGTCAGGCATAATAAAGCAAAATACTCGCCAAGAAGGAAAGACTCTGGACCTGGACCTGGAATATGGGACACGCTAATGCGCGATGTACGTCGATAGAAGGCGAGCACGCAAAGAAAAGCAGCAATGGAAAAGGCAATTGTCTTCACACATTGATACGGTTAATGCAAACCCCCAAAAGATGGAAAGGAGAATAACCGTACTGCCGTATTAACCCCCAAAAGTTGGAGATACTCAATAGTCGGAAACATATCCCCTGGCAAGATTAAAAGAGGTGAAATGGGATGAAGAGAGGGGTTTGTCCTCTACACGCTGCGTTAAAAGGGAAAGGACTCGGAGATAGACATTAGGCCTCTTCTAACGCCATCCCATGATGTGAAAGGGATATCCATCCTGAGTGAAGTGGTTAAAATGATGAGCCGCTTCATGTGACTTTGGCAGAGCGCCCTTTTGCTGCACAGAGAGGATCAAAAACAGTTTATCCTGAATCGTTCTTCCTTTGTTGTCACATGTTATGTACACTATAACTATTAGTTCAACCACTATAGCCTTCGATAGCTTCAATAATTACCCTCCCATCCACCATCGATATTCTCCTGTAGCTTCTTAATAGCATCCCAATCTCCAAATCCAAAATATTCCGGAAGGCTTGCCCAGTTCTTTCGTTTCCCAACGCTCATTGAATGTATGGCCTCCAACCAGCATCTCTGGCAAACGTAACCTTGAAAAAGGTTTTCTGCGGTCTCGGATAAACATTGCAAGCCGTTGGTGATGTCGTCAAGAAACCCCGACCGGTTGAATTGCAAGTAAATGTCCCTGAAATTCTCCCAACAATAGTTGCCGTTCAGCATTAATTTAATTTCGCAGTTGGCGCTACCGTGCTCCCGTCCACCCCCCGCCATCTTGTCGTTGAGCCAGGGAAAAAGAACTTGACGTCTTGATTTCTTCAATCTTTCCCGACCTTCGAGGACCTTCATGATGTCAACGGAGTCAAGTTTCCACAACACACCGCCATCTTCGACGCCGTTCACAATATCTTCTATCGACAACTGAGCGGCATGATAGTATGCCATAGGCAACATCGAAGGCACGCCGTGTTCATGGAAGAGGTTGATGGCTTTGATTGGGAACGTTCGATAAAACAAATTTTCTTCCCACTGGTTCTGATAACCGGCAATGACGGGTCGAAATTGGGGGATTTGATTATCCCACAGATTGGTTGGAAACAGACATTCCAGGGCTGATATGGCAGATTTGCGGATGTCATAAAGATTCAATTTCGTACTGACATCGAGAAGCGCGATTGCAGCCTCCCAGTACAACCAATAATCGCAAAAGCCATCTGGAAGTTTCATAAGTGGTCTATCTCAAGTGTTAGCATTGTTGTAACCAGAGGTAGACGGCTTACATGGTATCGTAAATATAGGCGAGGAAGAATCGGAATTGACGAAGGGACACCAGGGGAACGCGAAGCGCAGGCAGGCCATAGAGAAATTCTTCTGCGGACGGTCTTATGTCACCAGACAAGAGATCCTCGAAAATACCGCCTGCAGCTTTCAACTTTTGGGCATGAACGCAAAAGAAGGTATGTTCGACGACGAGGAATATATCTCCACTGTTGTAGTAGAACTTTCCATCGGGCCTGAATAGTACCTGATCATCTAAGACTGCATTGGTGGTTTTACTAGATGTTGCATCGGGGGCCTTATTTTCAGTACGGTCGGCAAGACTTTCAGGATTACTTCTGCGTCTTTTGGCGCGGCTATCAGGAGAAGATGAATGATGTTTGATGACTGAGTCGGCTGTCTTGCGCTTGAGCCCACGCTGCGTCTTTTGCTCGCTGTCAGATGAGGTAGCGGTAGGCATTGATAAGGCAAGGGGAAGAGGGACGAAGAAAATACAGGAATACTGAAATGACCTTTTTCTTTTAAATTCCCAAAAATGCTATTGTTCAGGATTTAAAGAATTGCATTGTTCTTCGAATATAATAGAGCAACCCTTGTGGGCTTGGGCCACTTGAAGATTTTTAACTTCCTGAAGTGGCCATTTCCCGATTCGGGTCATACAAGAACTTGTCACGCGGATCGGTTATCAAACTTGTTAAACAACGATGACTATCGAGAGTCACCAGAATACTCTTCCTCAGTCAAACAAGCCACCAGGTTTCGTTGAACGCCCGAGGCCCAATGAATGTCTGTCCTGTCGTCTCATTGGAACCGGAGCGCTGGGTGGTGTAGGTTCATACGCTCTCTGGCAATCTCGCGCAACTGCCCCAGGGTCACTGGGTCAGAAGAGGGTGGTAGCTGGTTTGGGAGTAGGTCAGAAATTCACGTTATTACCTGTGCTACTACACTGACAATGGACGTAGCCCTATTAATTGGTAGTGTCTTTCGGTGGTTCCAATGTAAGTTGCGAACTTGTTTGATCTTACTTTCACTCCAATGGGCCCAAACAGAACACAATTGCTCGTTGAAGTTCTATGAATGGGTAAAGTTGGCCTTCCTCTTTTCTGCAAAGGCAGCCATACCTAGTTCGTTATGGTTCAGCAAACTGTGTACAAAGAAAAGTACAATCAGCACTCACCCTCTTTTTGATCATTGGTTGCGAAGAGACCATGGAAGGTCCTGCGCTCGAAACGCAAACCCTCAGTGAGGGTCAGCTCATAGGCTTTCCGAGTTGAGGCATGAGTGTTCCGCTGGTACATCACGAACCATTCACCTACCTGCATTGACAACTTCTTTGCCTGCCTGCACCGCAATTTGGCTTTTACTAGCTATTTCTTTCGCAATGCTCACAGCTTCTTTGACAACCTCACCCTCCCCTTCCCCAACGACTCGACTAATCATTCCCCATTTTTCCGCCTCCTGAGCTGAGAATGTTCGGCCTGTCAGAACCAACTCCATGGTGCGAGACTTTCCGATAGCGTGGATGAGGCGTTGCGAGCCGCCTCCGCCTGGGATAACGCCGAGGTTTATCTCAGGCTGGCCAAACTTTGCGGTTGGAGACGCGATAATGATGTCACACATGAGGGCAAGCTCGCAGCCGCCACCCAACTGCAGGGAAGGGAGATTATAAATAGCTAGAGTACATATGGGTTGTAAGCACTCACAGCGAACCCGCTAACTGCTGCGATCAATGGCTTGCGAAGGTTGGTAATGGCGGCCCAATCTTCCAAGAATTTGTTCTTGTACACATCCGCAACTTGAAATTGGGAAGTTCATTCAATAGATGTAGGAGACAAAGGTGGCGTCTGCTCACACTGTTTATCCTTCATTTCTTTGATGTCAGCTCCCGCTATGGGAATAACTTTGAGTAACTGCGTATGGCGTATGAGGTGGGGACAAACCTGCGAATGCTCTTTCAGACCCTGTCAGCACCATAGCGCCAACAGAATCATCCTTATCTGCATCCGCTAGCGCCTGGTTCAATTCCTTGAACAATGGGCTGCTCAGTGCATTCAATGATTTGGGTCTGTTGAACGTCACTAGCAGTACAGAAGGTTCTGGCCGTGAGACCAAGATATATTCATACTGCGATGACGACGAAGACATGAGCCGTACAATTGAATTGTGAGAGCAATTTGAAAGTCGAGATAGCGAGGGGGCCGGATATCGAAAGGATCTATGAATGAAAGAACGAGAGAAGTATTGAGCCATCATAAAGCGGAGAGAGCCTCGCCAAAATCATAACCAAAGTCGGCTAAACCTGACCTAATCTACACTCACTCCCACATCGTCAGCTAGATCCTACCTATACAATGGGAAAGATAGGTTGAGCATCATGGTTTGTGATCTATTCTTAGTTGAAAGAAGAAAATGGCAGGATGACAGCAGCGAGCAAGTATGAATTTGCGAGAGGTGTTAGTTATCTGATCAATCTACGACGATTACAATGACTCCCATCAAACTAACCAACGATCCAACGATCCAACAAAGCGTCGCGTGTATAGAATTCATTGAGGGAATTTCTCAAGGGAAAGGTGTAGCAGCGAAGAACGGTAAAATTACAATCTTCTCTGAATCCCACTGCCATATTCAATTTCAGTCAAATACACAACTTAGAGGTAGCCTGTACTCACCACACCAGCGGTGTAGTAGATGTCTCCATGAATCAGCCTTTTTACTCTAACACATGAGAGTCAGGATTAGTCTCGACGGAGAGAATGACAATCGCACTCCTCAATGGACTCTGCTTCAACAATCAATGTTGATCCAACTACTTTCCTCTCTGCAGCTGGGCTCGCAATAGATTCTGGCGTTGTCAGCAAGCCGCCGACACCTACTTAGATGTGAGTATGTTTTGAAAAGCCTTGCACATCCATCGCCACGAACGTATGACACCCTTTGCGATATTATCTTGTACAGCCTGAAGGTGGGAAGGTCTGACAGAGAATCTAAGAGCAAGGGTCCCCTCCTCAGTCTTATCAGGTGCATAAACAAAGAAACGGTGGAGGGTCGGCGTCTGTGTGACTGTAGTTGTAGACATTGTTCTGAGCAATGACCGTTTGAGCATCGCCTAGGCAAGCCATTGCAACAATGCGGCGTCCGGGTAAGTTACTTTCCTGTCACGTGAGTCGTGATTCTGCACATATCTCAGAATCCAAAATTCGGACCCAAGTTGGTAAGATTGGCGTTGTAATTGACTTTGAGACGCAAGAAAGCGCTATATATTGATTAGAGATAAATACAAGACAGTGGATAACCATAGCCACAACAAAAGTTGAATGAGACCCATAATTGAGAGTTGAAGAGTTGGCTTATTCCTAAAAAGGATAATTACAACTCCGAGCCTTGTTCAAGTTGTCCGCATCGATGCCTGCCACTCGTTCCCAAAGCACTGCTCCAAGAACCGACCCTCTTGCTACACCAAGTCCGCCACGAGCTCATAATCACTCACTACGCAGCTCAGATAGCCTGACCTTCTCCTCCCCTGGTCTCGAAGAATCAACAATCCCGCTAAAGTCAAAACGGAAAGACAAAACACAACAAAGACAACGACCTCCGAAACCGGTCATAGTTCCAGGCGAAATCATCGAGATATCTGATGATGATGATGACCCTCCGCCTCACTTGAACTCTCAAACCTCTATGATTGCCGATTTCCGACGGCAGATTAATAAATTACGAGAGGTATCTCTGTCTGCTTCAATAGGGTTTTTGAAGCTTCTGATGCTTTTTTCGTCGTTTAGGAATGTGTCAAGCACAAGAAAGATCACGAGCGGGCCGTTCGAGAACTTGACAACCTTCGTGAAGAAAACCAACAACTGCAAGCCCTTCGAAAACCCGGTACTCTAGTGGTGAGCTTCACTTCTGAGTCCACCACTCTTCCTACGGCTCAAATATTCAGGATGTCGCACGCCTGACAGACGATCTTGATTGTGAAATTTGCACGTCCCGAATGTGGACACCATATTTGTACGCTTTTAACGCGATTTCCCAATTATATGTCTTACCTACACATCTTCTTCTTGCAGCCTGCCCGATTGTGGACACACTTTTTGCCTGGCATGTCTACAAGATTGGTTCAGCACAACCCTGGCTCAGTTTATGAATACAAATCCACATTACGACGTCAACCAAGCCCACCAGAATCTACCTCATCTCCAAGGCCTGATCCAAACCCTGATACAACATCCCCAAGCAGCAACTCAGCCACAGGTGGCCGGTATGCTCGCGAATCTTTTACCACACCACCCTCAATATACATGTCCAACGTGTCGAGAACCTGTGCGTACCCGCCCTACCGAAGCATTCACGTTGAAGGCGGTCGTGAGGGTGATAGCGGCTGCAACAGGGGAAAACAGTCCTAAAAAGCTTGTTGCCGAAAACCGGAAAGAAAAGACTGCTGCAACTGCCGCTGGACCATGGGATGGTTTTTTCCCGCGCAAAGCAGCATGAACAACTAACATTCACTTTCTCCTAAGGGCCACTACGTGATACTTTCGAATAATTGATAAGTAAGTCGCAAGACATGCTTTGCGTCGAAAAGATGATTGATTTTTGGGGGCAGAACTATTTATAGTTATGTAATGACCCGCAAACCTACAATAAATTTCATTATACTGTATACAGTACATGACCTATAAAATATACAAAGGATTAACTTCATTTCTTCCTGGCTTTCGTCTTTCCTGCAGGAAGTTTGACACTTTTTTGACGCTTTGAGCTAGTAGCTACGCGGGTGACAACAGGACCTTCAATGATTTCAATCTCATCATCACTGACAGTCGCAACTGTTTTACGCTTCACGGACCCCTTCCTCGACGATGTGGTTGGAACACTGTCCACGTCAATGATTTCATGAACCGTGGAGTTAGTTGCCCTGCTGTGGGTGGTATGACTGGGACTTTGTTGTCGCATCGACGACGACATAGTTCCTTGAGTGGACCCTCGAGAAACGACCGAAGAAGGTGGAGATATCCTCTGGCCTTGAACGGTATTTAAATTATCAGAAAGTACTGGAGCATCGTGATCCAGCTCCCCTCTTAAGCGGAACAAAGTTTCTGGTGAAGGTTCGTAATCCCATTCCAGGCGCATTTCCCGCCAATCGCGGTTAAACAAGATTTCTGAACACCCATCCTCGAAGGATCGTATGCTGCTAGCAGTCCTGGAGTCAATGCCAGTTGCCATGTCATGTTTGACACCATCGCCAGTCAGACGAGCACCAAAGTGGTCCAACGATATTGACCCCGAATTCTTTACCAGGTACTTGCGTTCCTTTTCGCGTTCATCCTCTCTGGCATCGAGGGTAGACGGTTCGCCTAAGTTTTCAACCCATTCCCAAGGCCTATTCGTGACAAAAAATCCGATTACCTCATTTCCTTGAGCGTCGTGGTGTGTATTGACTAGATTTTTGACCACCGAATTTGGAGGACACCGTCCAAGAAGTGTGGAAATTTGGTTCCGATATTCGAAAGGCAGTTCGACTGGTAAATCAGTGACAGAGAGTTTGGGATAGTTTCGGAAGGGATCAAAGGGGATTGATTTGGAATCGTGAGGCATTTCTGTCAAATATAAGATAAAGGATTAAGGGCGGAGAGATTGATACACATACCATCATATAGGACCAATAGGGTATCAATGAGCGCAGGGTATGCGTGAATATCAAGGTTATCTCGCCCTGCACAATGCTACAGGCCGGTCAGAAGGATTGAAATGCTTTCCAGGTGATGCAGACTCACCAGGGCCAGCCGGAATATCATGGCTGATAAGTTTGAGCTTGAGTCCTTCATTTTGGGCGTCCATGAGATACGGAAGCTCAATATGAATTGCAGAAGACGGCAAGGGAGAATGAATTCTTGAGGAGAATGGACCGAGTTCTCTTCATTTGCGATTTGGGAATCGAAGACTTTCAGTCTCTTGTCAAGTGTCTCAATAAAAGCTTCCTGAACCGCAGCATCTACCGATGGAAGGGTTGCAGTAGGACCTCGGAATGGTTGAGAGACATGGACAAGGACGCGCAACATTTCGCCAACTCTCCTTGAAGCTTCTGCTTCACCTTGTGTGTCCAAGAGGAATCCAGTTATGCATCTAAATCCGTTGTTGATGAACTAACCTTGCTGTTAGCTTCAGCACTGGAACCGAGATACAACAACTTGCCTTTGAGGCTACAATACTGTCTGCACCTCGCGCCATCTCTCCAACATAAGAGGCTTCTTCCGACGTCTTTGTATGATAAAAAAGCATGGACGTCAGTCTGTCCAAGCTCGCACTTGCAGCTTCACGTGTGGACTCTTGGCTGAGGGCCCGACCCAGCTGCTTGAGCTGCAATTGCATTTGAATAGTAGTGGCAGCAATTTTCCACGGACTGAGCAAGCACGTCACTTCAGGCCAATCATATATATTTGCATCTGATGGAAAATAGGATTGTAAGCCACTCGTTTGGGAGATATGATGACCTACCATCCCGTGAATCACAGAGTATCATTCTCAGACCAGCGACTGCGCGTTTACTTAAGCTCTCTGAGCTGGGGCATGAATCCATAAGATAAGGAGAGCTTTCAAATGCTTCTCGGATGACATCAAGGTTGCGGTATGCACCTTGCCGGAAACCTGATCCTTGACATAGGCGACAACGAAGAGAAGTTGTTTCGTTTCGAAGCGCTTCGGGCACGTCTTGGTTACTTTCTAGGGATATCAACGTAGGGATACTCGCAACGAGCAACGGAAAGTGAGGTTCGTCGTATACAGCCTGACACCGTGTTCGGATGGATTGGACCTCAGGTAAGTCAATTGGAGGCATCGTATCGTTACCACAATCGTCTTGTAATAAGAGATGAGAACAAAGGCGATTGGCAGCGTAAAGATAAGTTTCGGGTACGTGCGCTTGACCAGACGTTCCAGCCGCTCCCAGTTGCCAAGCAGGGTACACTAGTCCTTCCATGATAGTGGTGGTCTTCAAGGCGTCATTCACAGCGAGATAAAGCAGTACAACACTGAGTACATCCCAGGCATCAGCACTAAGTGCGACAACTTCACTCTTCCCAGGACCAAGGAACCATTGCAGCACATCACCATCCAGACCATGCGGGAGATGTTGGTCAATGCGCCAGAGAAAGCAGCCATATCGTAGGGCGCAAGCACGCCGGGCTTCAACATCTTGGGTCATGCTGGGGATCTGTCTGAGGCTAGCAACAGTGTTGTCCCAAACTTTCCATGCCCAGTCGGACGACGTCCGATATTTAATCCATAGTCCATTTGCAAGTATTGAGGGAGCATTTGAATCTGGATCTCCTGCGAGGAGTAAGATCTCCGGAAGGACTTCAGGTACAGGATCTGAACGTTGTATGATAGGTTGCAGTGCCTGCACTTTCAAATGGGCATGCTAAGCATTGGAATTGAGTATGAAGGCCTTACCAGTGTGAACGCTGCAATATCAGACACGATTCTCTCTCTCGATCCTTCGTTTAGATGTCGCCCGTTATCAAAGTTTATCAGCAACGCTAACAAAGGACGGGATTGGACACCGCGTAGCTTCCAGACTTGATGTGCCGTGTCAAGTGCCTGGACCATAATCGGTACCACGTCCATGCATGTCCAAATGGCCGAGTAACGATAAAAAGTACCTATCAAGCCATTCATCGATTCCGCATTATTAGAATGCTCCAACATACACAGTGTAAGCTGTCAAGTACATGATTCCCAATTAGTCTACATAGGACTACAAAAATGTGCTCACGTCAAGGGCTGAATGAAAACACTTCGAATACGCCATTAGTTCCAACGTAACAAGATATGATTTGAAGAGCACGACATGGTCAACCGTGGATCTGCGATGCTGTTAGTGAGCCTTCAAAGGATTGTAAGGGATGCACACTTGATAATATGTTTTCTGAATATGGGCAACAGCCATTGTCGGAAAGTTCTTACTTGCTCAAAGCGAGTTGCAGAAATCAAGGTTCTACATTGTGCAAGTAATGTGGTTGTCGACGGTAATGTACACTGCCGAGTACCTTGAAGTCTCGTTAAATATGATTGAAAGGAAGGCCATGTACAAATCAAACCTTCAAAAAGATCAGGCAGTACCATTCGAATTTCCTTACGCATCTCCCGTTCGGTGATGTCTTCCGGTGTCTCCCGCGCTCTTGCACCGTATATAGTGACTTTCCGCTGATTTGTGAGAGACAGAGTGGAATTAGCCAACGGTATCCAGCTGAGAAAAAGGCGATGGCGAGAACCAACATCCTGATGAATGACTATATCAGAAGGCATGAAAAAGGGGTGTGGATTAAGTACCTCGGTATAAGATAAACCTACTTCGCCACGGGCGACAAGTCGTTGTATATAGCTCGCGTAGGAAAACACTTCATGTTTGACCAATTCTCCATATAGCAGCGCAACATCCCGAATGTTACCAACCTCTCCGGCTACTTCAGATGTGTCAAGCCAATCAAAGAGCTGGTCTTGAAGAAATTCACTGGGGGTAGCAACGTTGCGTCGACTCGCCCGGTCACAAGCTTTATCCCTCCAAGTTCGGATAAGGGTAGCTGCAGCAAAAGGCCGATGATCACCGTATTGCAGCGGAGTTACACTCCATGTAAGGACTAGATCTACTTTTTCCTTAATAACACCATAGTCATTCAGATCGTGACTGAAATAGCCAACAGCGGTCATGTCTGTGTCGCTTGAAATGGAGTTTAACAACTATTTCAGATATAAGTCAACTGCGATACGCAGATTTGCAGATTTTTTTGATAGCACTCACCTTGACATCAGAAACGGCAGTTCCTAGGCGGGCTGGAACTTTAGGAATCGGCCCACAAAACAAAAGTGCCTCGTTTCGCTTCTTAATATCAGAATAATTTTCAAACAAGAGATGTCGGATATCCCGCAAGTTGTATTCGATACAGCGATCGTTCGAGATATTCACGAGATTTTCGGACATGATATTGTCCAAAAGCATCGAATATGTAGTCCATATTCTGGAGCTGACAAAAGCATCTGGTAGAGCGAGGCACAGGTGCTATAAATTCATAGATATCAGCGAAATGGTTATTCACTAAACACCAAACATACCTGGAGAAGAACTTTTAACAATTCCCCAGTCCCATGCAGAAATTCGTGGGCAGGCGTTGTACGAATCTACTGTTTATTTTTTAGAGTCGATCACAACCCGAGGAGCTTAATTTCATTGCTTGCCTCCATTAATTTAGCGAGGCATCCTTCAACAAGCGGCCTTGCCAGCGCTCTGCTTGCCATGATATCGTTGAGATATTCCTCCGCAAGACGTGCGAGGAAACCTGCTTGTGCAAGATTGCAAGTGATCATTTGCTGGGTTAGCCATGTTAGAAAGGTTCGATGGTCTACAAGATCTTCAGCATAGAACGTGCGCAGAAGCTTGAGGCTAAATAAAGCTCATCAGAAACAAGCTGACTCGATGGTAAGGAGGAAACGGTTTTTACCAGTATGTAAAGCGAGATATCCATCTTTCTCTGGTATCAGTATCTGCAAGAACCCCTTTGAAAGTTTGCTTGATATTTAAGCCTGGCCTTGGAGCACTTGGGAGAGCAATTTCTGATATTTGCTTCTTCATGTATCCTGTCACTACATTGGCCCAATCGATGCTATATTGAGTTGGAACGTAGGAGGGTTTATTTCTGAGCCCTGCCTTTGCCCAAATTATCGTTAGTACTTCAGGCTAACCGTGAAGTCTGTTGAATGATTACCGTTTCGTTGGCGCCAAAGACACGCAGAAACCATACAGCCCTTGAGATGGCCACATTGTTTGATTGGAGCAGATCTAAAAGATCGTGGCCCTTGGCCCCATGAGGTACACTTTTGCCTAACTTGTGCAGTGGAACATCAGGGTTTGCTAAGTCAGCAAACCATGCTTGGCGTTTGGCGTCGTTCAGAGTAACTCGTGTTGGCATTCGAAAGGAAGAAGGCCTAAAATATTTGAGCAACGATCATGGAATTCACAGCCAGAAGTCACGAACGGGATGGGAGGAATGCGTTCAGCCCGACGAATGAAGACTTCATTCATGAGTTGCTCCAACTTCGATAGCGTTTCAGCTGAATGAAGTTTCTCGTTTATCATCGCCTGAGCACTAAAGGTTTCCACCTTTTCAATGGAATATTGAATACTTGTAGCCCGAAGATCCAACATCGAAACTCACAGAAACCGGCTGGCCAAGAATGAACCCATGCTTGACATTACTCTCCGACAATGTATCCTCGTCTTGCCCAGGATGAGGAGGGTGGAAGCCTGGATAGCCTAATAGTAGGGCAAAGCATTAGACTGAGATTATCGAATGGATTGACTGTCAGTTCTGTTCACCAAGGTCAGCATCCCCATGTATCTTTGGAAGCCATTTGGGAGGACGAGATTCATATACGGGTAGCGCCAAAAGTTGCTTTTCATCTCTTTTCTCTCGCATATCTGGTGCTCAAGGACGCAGAAAGGAGCGTAGCTGGACTCGGAAGTAACGCATTAAATTTGGGATACCGGCCCGGCTAAGGGAACGGCAATGGCCGCCCGATGGCTGAAGGCGCTGTGCAGAACTTGGCTGAGACTCAGGAGGTTTGTACATTAGAAAGGTCGATTTTGCTTTGTTATTTCACTATAAATTTTGTAATTATACCTACAATTTCAAACTACAAGTTGGCGTTGCAGTTACGGTGGTCTTGGAAATTCATCATCATGTGACCTACGATGTCCGCGGTGATTGTGGTAAGTTACTAAGTACCCTTTGAAGTTTGAACTCATGCGTCAATCCGTTGCAATTGTCCCTAATCGTCTGTCTCAACCCCCTCACCCCAGCTCTACTGCTGCGCTTGCGAAGCTTCTCGAAAAGAAAAGGGAATGCGATGCAGTCTCTGCTTTAGAAAAAGCAAGTGCCTTGTATCTTGAACGAATAGAGGGATTAGGGGAAGACTGCGATATTATGGCAAATGCAGGAGAAGGTCGGTCTGTCCTTGAAAATGGATTTCAGTATTTTATTTTCCCTCCAGTTAGTGGTCAGGTCCTGGCGCAATGGCCAAAGATGTTCCAGATTTTGAGTCAATTTTGTAAGTCTGGCTTGTTAACAGACTAGCGACAAATTTGAACTCGAAAGTAGTATCAGTGCGTGGCTCTTTTGAAGCCGACAGCAATGGGAAGATGTCGCTGCCAACCGAAGAAGGTCAACGATTGGTACGAATTCCTATCGACGAGCTACAGCAAGCAAATGCCGATAAAGACTAAATTTCCAAACTTCCGTTACCTGATGAACACCCAAATGCTATGCAGAGAGCGTTGAGAGTATCTATGAGGTGCGTTGGCTTTGTCAGAAACGCGAATGGCATCTTGGCATCTAAAAAATAAATTACACGCGTCCAGGTCATATTGCCAAGCTACGGAATTGAACCTGAATGAAATCAGGAAGTCTCCATCGTGCTCGATTGGCAAGCCAATCAATGCCTACTGAGGGGGCCGACTCATGGGGGCAACACCATTCATTTAGTAATAGTATTAAATATTATTTACTATTTGCTCGCTATACCGTGCTCTTTGTAGACATCTACTTACAAGTAGCATTGAGTGGATGGTAGGTGCAAGGGTTCTCGTTATGTCTTTGTTGCGGCCTTCTTCTGCTCCTTCAACATCGCAATCCGCTGAAACGTATCCGTTGAAATCTTTCCTCGAGATGCTTGTTCAAAACATACCTGTTTACGTTCCTCTTTCCGTCTTGTCATTTCCAATGCTTTCTCTTCTTTCGTCATGACAGCAGGGAAAGGCACAGCAGAACTAGGCGTAGATGGACCTTCCCCTATCTCCCAGGTATTAATCCCCCATCCGACTGTATTCAATTGAGAATTTTTTGCGCTAGACAATTGAGAAGGCCTCGGGTTTGGTGACTGGGCCCGTTGTGTGGCTGGGGCTTGGGATGAGGATGAGGATGTAGTTGAGAGCCCAGGATGAGACCTTGGGTTCGGTGATTGGGCCCGATGTATAGCCGCAGGTGGTTTTTGAGCTTGAGATGAGGATGACGACGGGTTTGATAGCCCCCAAGACAATTGACTACTCGATGGGGCCATCCAGGGAGTGCTAGAATCATTAGAGCTAGCGGTGCTGATCACTAGGTTAGGTTGAACATTAGCGGGCGCGGATTCAAAGGCACCTTCAGAAAAAACCTATTAAACCTCCCAATTCGGTAATAGAAAGAGGTTGACATACTCCAATCGTCATCGTCAGCATTCACGTCAATCAAATCGTCGGAGCCCCATGGATTGCCTTCAATGGTGGCGGATGTAGCAGATTCTTCTTCCACCAATTTATTTACCAAAGAGTCAATAGCTATGCTAGATGACGCTTTGTTCGCACCCAATCGTAACACATTTCCTTTGGCTGTTCCTTGAGAACTTGGCACGGCAGGAGAAGATTGAAATGATGCGAGATGTGATTGCGAAATCTCTTCACCGTAACTGCTCAATGACTGAATTGGAGGGGCTGAAGTTGAACGATCTATTTCTGGTCCTCCCATCGAATTGATTGGCGTCTGCATATCGGTTGTAGCTAACTGGATATTATGAAAAAAATTGGAATAAGGTCAGAGAAATGCATACATGCTGGAAGCCTGACACTTACCTTCTTACCCAGAGTTGAGATGGCCCATCCGGCAAGGGATCCAGCAGCACCAGCAGCAGTGTTTACCAGGGTCGCAGGGACCGGTACAGCTGCGGGACCAATGACATTGTCGATGCCATTGACAGCGGCTGTTTCGGGCTTTTAATTTGAAGTCTGATTAGTGCAAGTCAGAGAAATGAGAACCAGGAAAGGAACGAACCATCGACGATGCATGTTCCTCCAATTTTTTCACGAATAGCTCTAAAGCTTTGAATGCTTGATCGCGCACTAGTCTGTCATAACCGTCATACAGTATTTTGTAAAATTGTTTCGAGAGGCACTACTGACTTTTCTTCGTCAATCAATGTGAAAGCCATGTTAGGGATAACCTTAGATGCCAACTCCGAAATCTCAAAACATTCGATGGTAGCCATAAATGCCATAAGGCCAGCTACTCGAGCATGAACAAATGGGTCCTTTAATGCCCGAGAAAAGGCAGGTACAAGGACCTTCCGCTTGGTGTTGTATCCTAATAAAGGTCCTAACCGTCCAATAAGAATGCAAGTATTCGTCCGTACGGAAGCCTCCGCGTCCATTTGCATTTTGGCTAACAGCCGTAACAAGTCGTTGTTGAGCAAGCGATCAGTTAACTGTAAGTAGTGAGTTGTCTTGTAAACATATCTCGAAGAGTGATAAGGACAAACCTTGGGTGCCAGTAAAATCACGGATTTCACTGTGGCTTCACGAATGAGGGCAACAGTATCAGAAAACCCGAGTTGCTGTCAGAATCGAGTTAGACAGTACAGACGTGGATAAGGTCTGACTGACTAGATGAGGAAATATTTTTTCGCTCACTGCTTTCTTGTCTAGCTTGTCGACATACTCTGGCAGATGTTCGAGCAATGCCATACGCGTCCCGCGGTCGGGACTGGCATACAATTTGATGATAGGAGCTAAGATGACTTTTGGGTATTCTTCGGGGGACGTACTAGTGCCAAATTGTAGGACGAGAGGTAATATGGCTGCCGCTGAAGCGCCTCCAAATTCTAGTGCCGAAAGGAGGGAAGGAAGAATACGGTAGGTTGCGAATTCCGGTGGAAAAGATGTTGCTGACTCTTTGAGAGTTCTCTCCAGAAAGTGAGCTTAACGACATTCCTTGTGACTATGAACCTCACCTTAGCAGTAGATTTCTCTCGTTCTCGCTTCCTATTGCAAAATTATCCAAACCGGAACAAACCTTGACGAGGCGGTTATTGGAGAAAAAACCTGGCTCTGCCACTCCAATTTCAAGGAAATATTTAGCATTCAGGCGTCCCTTCGGATTGGGGTTTAATAACCTCTTAAAGGAGGGAAAGATAGAATTAGGGATAGCTCCTTGGGAAGAGGCATTGAGCGGCGGATGCGGCGGTTCCGCGGTTGGTGGTGGTGGATGAGAAGGATTGAACACGCAATGTAGCAATAGACCCAAAGCATATGCGTCTGCGGCTACTGGGTCAGACCTTGAATTTTGTTAGTGTCATACATGAATCAGAGTAGAATAAATGTAGTCACTCTTTCAAACTTGACCATCCACTTTTTTTTACCTCAGGGGGTGCATACGTTGAAGAGCCTGGTAATAGCGAACCCATCGTCTGTAACGATGATGATTTTTATACCGGAGATAATCATGAAAACATCCACTTACATATAACAAGGCATTATCATCCTTTGGGCTGCTAAATAACTCAAACCCGCCAAGCTTCCATTCACCAGATGGTGATAAGAAGATTGAACTAATGCTGATTTTTCCATGAGTTGAAAAGCATTGATCGTTCAAGAAAGTCAGAGCAACCTGAGAATTAGAGTCATGCATGGATGCCTCGCAAAAATTGTGACTACTCACAGAAATTCGATGTAATCCCCATAAGAGCCAATCTTCCGTCTCTTGAGCCTTCTTCGTCGAATACTGCGGCAACACGTTTGATAGCGGGCGAACGCGTTCCGTCATGATAAAGATTGTGCTCTCGGACTCCACAGCATCCATAAATTTAAGGACATCTGGATGTCGCGTTGCGCGCAACTTGCGGAGGGCATTTTGCGCAAATGGTTTGATATTTTTCTTAGATGAATCGCTGAAATCATATTCAAAGACAGACACTGGGCTTCCATCATCCTTGAACAATAATTAGTAGATAGATCAATAAAAGTGATAGAGACAGATGTTAGACTACCCGTTTAGTTGCATCGTACAGATTATAATAACCATCCGTTTGTGGGACCTTCGATCCGAGAGAAAACGGCAAGTTCAGACCCGATTTTTGGACCAGTGTGGAGACAGCGGCAGAGCCCAGTGTTCTTAAGTAGTCCATGGCGTAGGTTCGGTCGAAAAAGCTGGTATAGTGAGCCTGAGCCTGCGACCTTGTGCTAAAGGTTTATCAATGACCACGTTTGTTGCATAAGAAACTGATCAAATCATGTGCCCCATATTCTAGACATCCACTTTCCTCAGCGTGTTCTCTCTGATACCACTGCGCCTCTGATTGCTAGATTTTGCATCAACCTCTGCCTCGGATTCTAATCGTTGGCTTAATGGTCGCCGTATCCACTCTAGTAGTAACCCCAGAAATTTGATTTTCAGCAACGCCTCTCCATTCATTGGCATTCAACCCCCGACTAATGGGCTCAAATCCCCAGGATGAGATAGTGGTGGATCTTCAACATTCTATGGAGATTGCCCATCCAAATAGCTCCCATTATGACAGTATACTGGAACCTTCGCTAGTGGAATTAGAACAAGAGCTGCCGATGGTATTTGATGGACAAATTCGACTTGGAGAGCTATTGTCCCGTGTCGTTCAGCAAATATACGCAGAACTCTCAGAGTTGGCCGACACGTAATACTGGATCCAATTCATTCCTCGAAGTTAGCTGACCAGCTCATTTTACAGCATGCCCAACATGTCGGACAGTGCTCGCAAACGCACTTTGGCCGATTGGGTCGTGAAAACCAAGAAGCAGGTGGTTAAACTCTATGCTGTGGCAAAATGGTCTCGAGATGCACATACAATTCAGAAGTGCATGGTGCGTCCTCTTATTTTTACGGCTTGACTAACTTACTAACAGAGAGTTTTTTTTATAGAATATAACAGCATTTCTCATGACGCAAAATCAACAGTTCGAGGACACCATGAAAGGTCTCAATTATGCGAAAGAATCTTTAGATCCAGCAAGGTTTTTGTCTCTTCCTAGAGGTCACATCTACAAGACTTAGCTTTTGCCTTAGACTTCGAAATCACGACCTTCTCACCTCTCTTGATGTATTGACCACGGGTTCATACCTACGACTTCCTACATGCATCAAAGTTGATCCTCCTTTAACGATTGATTACCCTCTTTTTAATTCTATTCTCTAGAAAATGGCAATACCGCCTACACCGTTAACGGATGCTGAAGTCATCAAAACACTTTCTGATATGGAGGAGACCATTCGTTATCGCCTTCGTATGAGCGAAATATTCCCTTTAGAAATGAGCCAATACCACATCGGTGAGTTTAAGGGTTCCCGCTATCCGTCCCTTCCTGACGTCCATTTACTAGCGGACGGTCGTGTCCATTTTACTGTTCCTAAATTATTCAGCACCTCACTTTGTCTCCGTGGTTCGTCCAAAGACGATGGCTGGTTTTTCGTTCACGTGGAATTTTTGATCAACATAAGCGGAGGTTTGACAGGATTGCAAGGTTTGTCCTCTTGGAGCTGTGTCTTTAGAACTATCCTCAGTGTGCATAGAATTTCCCCGCACACCAACCGGAGTGTTAAAACGACACATTACCGATGAAGCGGATGCTCGTCTTGCATTTTATCTTCCCTTCCCTGCTGACCAACCCACATTACCTGATATGCCACCACGCCCTCAGCTACCTCGAGATGTTGTGGATACGCCTCTTATCCGTGTTTACAATTTCCTGCGTATGTCACTTTTTCTTTTTCACCAACTCTCGCCATCATAGTTCTATTTGAGTACAGAAATGATGTCTCTGTCATATCAACTTGAAATCCTCTGGTATCAGGTATGGAAGTCCAATATGTAGCATATGGAAGCTGAAATAAGTTGTAGGCCGAACGCATGAGAACTTTGGGATGGGCTGACTATCTGACAATACAATTGTCGTCTGATAGAAAGACCCTAAAGTCATCATATTGGATGTATGCCACTTTTATTTATCAATCCTATCCCATTAATAATGCGGCTTTCAAGACGGCCACTGCCGGCGCCTTCACAGATGCCTAACAGACTTAGACCCAAACTGCCTCTGCTTGGTGGAACAGTGATAATATCTATCGTCGAGGCCCATCGTCCTGCACAAGGCAGTTCAGGCCCGACAAGGACACCACAAAAACGAGCCATTGCTAGATTACAACAAAAAACCAAGCTTGGAGGTGCCAAGCCTTCAGATGAAGTGGAAGGTTTAATATTTGCGGTCCACTGGGAGCCTACCAAAGGCGCGCTTGGCGTGTTGATTCCGTCGGAGCAATTGGTTCTTTCTACAGATGCCCTACAAGTTGTGAGTTGAATGGCAACTTCCTGCATCATCAATTTTGACATGAAACCAGGATGCAGGCAAACTGGACTTCGAGTCGATGCTTCTCACCGTCATCCAGAAACATTCGGAAGCCATTCTCACAACTTTCCGGACCCAGCTTCAGCATAGTAAAGTATTCTCTCCTCCAGGCGTCGTATCACTTATCCTTGATGGTAAGGTTCTCAACCGGCGCAAAATGACATTTACTCATACTTGCGTAACAGGCTCGACGCAAGCTCTTCGAGTGCATTTATGTGGCGATGAAGTTCTCATCATTACCATTGATTCCCGGACCGGCAGGTTGAACTTGCGGGACACTGGTGATCTCGCCGCCGCTGGTAGAGGACCTCGGTTTGTAGCTTTCTCCGAGAGGCTCAATGAGAACCCTGCATTCCTCATGGATGCCCTCTTCCGTCTACGACTTTCGGTACGCAGATATAGTTCTCGTCGGGGATATGAATTTACATGTCATATAGACCATCGTTGATCTGGCTGAGCAAAAGGCGAACTACTTGGGCTTCCAAAGTTATCGAAGAAGAAATATCTTGAAAGAAGGTAGGCTTCCAGACAGGAATCGCTTTTTTTGTGTTAACGGGCTTTCCGCAGAAAACCACAAACTCGGACCGGACGTTCGTGGGACCCTTTACATTCAACTAGCCAATTTCTCCAATCATTACCTTGTGCTTGTTGTGACAGACGAACGATTTCAGTACGCCTTAATCACCACCAGGATCTTAACGGAGTCGATGTATGCAAGCATGGTTTTGGAAGATATCGCGTGGTTAGATGTTAGCCGTATACATGAAGACCCAGTTGTCAAGGCAAATCCCGATAAAACGGCTGCTATAAACAGGAGGCTAGAAGGGCATGATCAAATGGTAGAAGGTTCAAGCAAACATAGATTTTCAGGGTATGTGAAACCTCCAATATCAAATTTCATAGTAGTGACCGTGGTCTAGATTCAATCTAGATACACAGGGATTGCGAGAACTCTATAGTTACTGCTGGTCAGCGCGTTTGTCTTTTACATACCAGTCATCTAACTATGTTGGTCTACAAAGTGCACGAGTCTCTTTCATCAATGTTGAAAGACAATTCAAGCTTCGCGGAATTCCATTCACACATGTCAATCCAACTAGTAGCGCGCCTCTCACGCCGGAACTCACTCAAATGCAATCGTCTCTTGCCCGCTCTGTACCTGCTCTGTGTGTGCAATCAAAACATATTCTGTCAGGAGCACCCGCTGCGGAAGCTGCTATGCCCAATATTCGGGTAATACCGCTGAACTGGTGGTCAGATGAAAAGGCTCAGGTGAACTTTACTTTTTCTGGTTTTCTGGCCTCAATAACATGAAATCCGGCAGGTTGTGACATGTGTGAAGCTCAAGTATGTTCAACAACCTATGGGTAAAACTGCGAGTGGAAGTGCCGTCATTCGCCCATCGAAACGTATCATATATGATTCGAAAGAAGCAATTGTGTCCTTTCTCTCAGAGAATGTCAACACATGCGTCGACGAATTTCTGGAGGAATGGGCAAGGGTGTCAAAAATGGTTGTTATTGCGAGGGAGGGTATGCCTTTGAGCCAAATTCCCTTGATCATAAACTGATCAAGAAACCTTTCCAGTTGCACAAATGGCGAAGGAGACAAAATGGCACGACGTTCGGTTGCTTTCTTTCGATTTGCAAACGGTGGAGTTTTCTTATGCTTATGTAAGGATAGCACTGGTCTTGATCATCTCCTCCCAAAGTTTCTTACTCGCCTGATCTTCAGGATTACACAGTCTCTATCTCATGTCAAGATCAACTATCCCCCACCGGTGGTAATTTCGACCTTGATTTTTCTCGAGTTCCTCCCAAGGGTGCAATGGGTATCGGTGATCCAGCAGATACCTTCAACCCACATGAAGACGCAGAACCTTTCCTCAGAGATATTTTAAGACATGGACACGGACGTTTAGCCCCGTCTTTGCATCGACTGGTGACGCTGTTAAGAGATACCTTGCCGATTGTCGTCGAGCTTGAGGCCATCAGAAAGGAGGGCAGACAGAAGGGTCGAAACCTAGACATATTTGCCAAGGCAGCAGGATGGTACCGGCTCCTATATGGAGACTTGAAGTATGTTCCAATGGTCATTGTCGTTGATTCTAGTTTCTCATTTCCTTTTGTTTGGATAAGGCATGCTCTGGATTTCCGACTCATGAGCAATCAAAGAGTTGCCATCCTCGATGCTTCTCACTCCCTATTCGACGTACAGATTCCTGATAAAATGGCAAGAAAAGAGCCTGAAATTGATGAACTTGTCCTACAACCCATTCCTCAATTTCGTGACATTGTTTCAAATGCCGCTCGGACTCACTTGGCTGCAGGGGATCTAAAAATGGGCAAGGTGGCGGTCATTGACGTCGGCGCTGTGTGCGATGCTACTGGGGTTGGCATGCTTACGAGATCAATTCATGCTCAGGTGCTTCAAAAAATGGAAAGTCGAACTGAGAACCCTTCACGCTAACTTGCTACCTACACCGCATTTATATAATTTATTAATTACTTCACGACTACAGATTACTACCCTTCTATATTATTACATGCTTGTACACTGTCGAGTACTCATATCGTATCATTCCATTACCACTGAAATTTCAGTCCGACACCTCTATAACCTCATGACTGTTACTTTGATCCGTCCGGAAGGCTGTTTTCTGTCGTGGTGTAAAAGAAATGACGGACATTGCTTGTTCAAGACCGTGCATCGCCCGACGATTCTGAGTGCCTCCGAGCTTCAAGGGATTAACTTTCCGGTGCAGCGGCCACACAATCTTCGCAGTTCGAAGATCCCTATGACTAGGATCTGGGTTTCGGTTTGCCGTGAGGTTTTCATCGCTGTCATCGTTGTCGTGTATGCCACTGAAATCGAAGGATTCACCGGAGGAAGAGCCATCCGATTCCGCTTTACATCGGCCGTGATACGTTCTCGTTAGCGTTGGTACATCTTTGCCTCCGAGGGGTTTATGTGGTTGGGTGTAGGAAATTGGAGGTGGAATCCCAGATGAAAGCAACACCGTATTTTTTGGGGACCGCCTAGGCTTGGTAGCGGCGGCTGCAGTTCCGTTCTTCTTTATCGAGTCGGAAATATCGACTGATATTCGAACAATATTACTATTTTGTTCTTTTCCTTTCGAGGATTGCCCTGGCTCTATAGGTGGCGAAATGACCACCGGAATTCTGCGAGGCCGCCCACGTTGCCGTTTTATGGATGTTGCAGTGTCGTCAGGCTCTGGACTTGCAATGACATTGTGTATATCAAAAATCTCTTCTTCGCTACTGCTTATTAGCGATATAGGGCTGGAGGCTTGCTTTTGTTTGCCTTTGCCTTTCAATAATTCTTGACAATTTGTAGGGGTTACACCTTTTGGCTTTTTCGTAGATATGTCGGGTAACATATGTGGTCGAGTGGATACAATTGGAGATGTGAGCCCAGGTAGGAGTAATGTCGCATCCTTGCTGGGCCGTCCGCGCTTTCTCTTCACTGGTGTGGAAGTGGCTTCACCTCTCAAGCTTGCAACGAGATTATTGAAGTCAAAGGTTTCGCTTTCGCTCGTTGACGGGGAGCTGAATGATTGATTGCCTTTTCCTTTCGAGGATAGCTTATGCTTCGTAGGAGATAAGCTCTCTTTCGTTTTCCTAGCCGGCGATAAACCCGAAGAGGACGCCCCAGGCGAGGGTGTCGCCATATCCCTACAAGGCCGCCCACGCTTTCTTTTTATCGGCGTGGCATTATTAAGTTCTGAGCTTGCAACATGATTACTGAAGTCAAGAATTTCGCCTCCAGTTCTTGTCCTTGATACGGAATTGGCGACGGGTCGCCTTTGTTTTCCACCGTCTTTCGGAGACAGCTGACGTACCGAAGGAGGTGAAAGCTCCGTTAGAATTTTACGAGGTCGCCCAGGCTTTCTTTTCACTGGTCCAGAAATATCTTCACTCTCTGAACTTGTAACGAGATTGCTCAAGTCAAAGATTTCGCTTTCATGGCTTTTTGACGTAGAGCCGGACCATAGCCTTTGTTTTCCCTTTTCTTTCGAGGACTTGCGGTGTTTCGTAGGAGATGCGCTCTTTTTCGTTCTCCCGGATGGCATTGTCTTTCCTCGAACCTCCAGATTGTCTGAAACAAACATGTCGTCGGTGTCGATGTCCAGTAGGGGATTAGCCACCTCCGAAGGAGGCATTCGCCGATAGCAGCCGCGTATTATATCGCCCCATACAGTATATTGCTTACATGACTTACAACGCCCTCCTCGAGGAACCATAGTTGTTGGCCGATCTTCCTGATGGATAAAGTATTGGGACAAGCACATTAAATGCGAAACGGCATGACACTTTGACGACGGACATAACGCTGTCGATAAGGGGCTCTGTTGAACGAGAAAAGTTAGGGAAAGGAAAGCGCAGAAATGTAAATTAAACCCACAACAGCATAATCTAGGATCGGTTCACGACAGATTGTGCATTCCACGTTCCCACCTGCCGCTGCAATAGCTGTGTTTTTGGCTAAGATTGTAGATGTGAATTCTTCTATCAAGAGGGAATAAATGTCAGACGCCACGAAATGCTCAGAAGTAGCTTACCATCATTAACGCTTATCGGTCCCCGACGCCCGGATCCTACATGACCAGATTTGCCATCGACGCCTTCCAATTCAAGAGTGCATGTGAATCCAGGTGGGAGAGGAGAGGCGATGTCATTGGCCATGCTATTTTTCCAATGCTGATGAGCCTCGTGCGTAAATAGCTTAACATGAAGGGGCCATGTGTTGAATGGCGGCCTTGATATCATTATTCGGACGATTCTGGATACGCCATGCAATCAGCATCCAAGTAAAAAACCCTGGATACTAACAATATGTTTTTCTGGAGTTTATGAGCACGACTTCCAAATATACTGGTTTTACCATCACGCATATGTCGGGATTTGTGAGGATGTTGCCAGGCCCATTCAAATTGAAGAGCCGCCTGTCAGTTTCCAAGCAATGATGAATATAAAAATCTTTGATTGTACTCTTGATAGGATGGAGCTGACCAGTCTCGAAGGGAATCCATGGACTATCATTTGCATTACCCATGGCCGTTTCAGTCGCGTTTTTCTGGCACCTTGTGCTAGTTCCCCATTATGCTGCCTCCAAAATTGGGTCAATTCGATCTGTGGCATTATAAAAAAGAAGTTTAACGTACCGTATTCTTCGAGGGGGAGACGGTGTGCTTCCTATATATATTCTAGAGGGTCTGGTTTACGAAAAATTCTTCGTTACGCACAGCTGCGAACACTCACGATGTTGCATGAGGTGTCTGAATTGATTTCAGTAGGTAGCATGCATAGAAAGGGGGGAACGAATGGGAAAATAATGAGGATCTGATACCGATTGGCTTCACAGCAGCCATTGGAAACAATCTGGTTCCAACGTTAACCGTGATTCAAATTGCGTCGTGCGAAACTGACATTTGACGCGTTCAGTCACACCCCATATGCCAGTGGTGAGTTAAGTATTTAAAAACGCGAGAGTGCATTGTGTCACAAAATCCTTACGACTAGATACGCATCTCTGGATCCATGGGAGATAGTCCGATATACATTTCTGATAGCCTTAGAAGAAATGAAGTCAATATCTCTACATATCTGAAACTAGTAGTAAGTTGTTGAAAAAGCTTCTGATCAGCATTTGTCTATAGTCAGGGCAGTCAAAGTTGAAGCTTTTGAAGCTTTGAAGGCCGATTCTTGTGTGATTCATAAACCAGAATCTAGCCAAGAATCAGATTTGAATCAGCTCACAGAATCGGTTACTCTGTCCATCCCTGATAATATGCAAAGCATTGTAAGCTGATTCTTCACCTCGAGCACAGATATTGTGAGATGAATACGACAGCTCTAACTTCTAACTGCATACAATGTACAGAAAACAAATGAGCCATGTATTTAGTGAGCTGGCTCAAAGCTTGGTGAAACATTTGGCAACACCAGCTGTCATTGAGTCACCTTACGTTCGGAGCAAGCCACTGTGAGACCAGGGGCGTGGGAAAAAGCAACACCCAAGGTAGGAATGGGATAATTCTGACAGGAAAGTGTCGTTTTTCGGGACTGGTATTTACCACTTTTCGCATCAGGGGAAACTCCACTGATTAACGTAGACTTTTATGGAGAAACATGTAACAAAAACTTTTGAAAAATACCAACTTTAAATGTCATAAAGTTTCGAAGGAATTTACAACTCTTGATGTCACCACTTTTGAGTAGGGAGAAATTCCACCATTTAACATATATTTTTGGCAAAAATTATAATAGTAAATCACAACCTAAATTGGCATTATTGGCATTATTGGCATTGATTAATGATGCAAAGGCACCAGGCCGGATAAAGTGATATCCAGTTGCAATTGTAAAATTTAAATAGATTGCTTGTATGAATCTGTGAGAAACCTGTGAAATGAATGGTGAAGATTATGGGAATGAGTGCACCACATGAACTTGAAGTTTATGTATAGAGTGTCCTGTATCCAGTCCTGACATATTTTTTGAATCAATGGAATGTTATAATCCTATGCTCACCTAGACCCCAATGAACCAGCTCCAACTATGCCCTCATCTGATGTTCTGATTAACCTTATGATTCTGTCTAAAGTGAATATCTAGATGATCATCCATGGTCTTCTTTCCCAGTTTGTATCAGGAAACCAAATCCCACATTGCTTACATCGAGAGCTTAGATGGTTGCACAAAAATTGTATAATCCGTGGGATTGTTCTAATGGAGAAAATTCAATATAGAATAATATAACACATGAATGTACACTTACTTTGCCAAATATAAGGTGTTGAGGCCGCTAGTACTTCTGTATTTGTCAAACACCTCATTCTTCATCTCTTTGGCTTCCATCTGTTAAGCTCAGATTTCGGACGGAGATATCGGGTCCGAAGTTGTGTGAGGTGTTGGCTTCAACTTGTGGGTTGGGCCGCTCTCTTGATGGATGCCTCAAATTTTGGAGGTCTGGACGGAGTAGGAGAGTCCAGAGTCAAGCCAAGAAGAAGCTTAAGAAAGGCAAGAGCAAGTTAAGAGAAGTAGGTTGCTAAGTTGATATTCAAACTAGCGAAATACATACAACAAACCGGAGTATTTATACAGAGACAAAACATAAACATATAAGGAGTTAACTTGAAGAGCATATGGTAGTAGAATGAACATATAACGAGGAGACTCATACTCTGGAGGGTGCCGAAGGATGCCGACGTAAATCCTCGCAAGTCCTTGCGGTGACCGCGACTCATGACCTCGAGAACTGGTGCATGCGCGATATGTGTGTGGAGCATGGTGAGGCTCTGGTTGTGCTGCGGTAGATAGCACATGGTGCTGGTTGGTAATGACAATGATAGGAATGCAGGTTTTGTTGGTGGTAGCGGAGTAGGGGAAGTATTCCGATGGAGCTCCAATATAAGTCTGACAAGGATGGCCGGTGGTAAAGGTGGCACTGAACAATGGTGAGACGGCCATCATCGGAGACTCCGTCGGAGCCGTCCTTTGATTGTTCTTCAGAAAGAATGTGACCAAGCACGGACCATGACACCATCATTGCTTCATCCTCTTTAAAAGAGGAGTTTATGCCTGCTGATACCCCACTTGTGGAAACACCTGCCTTGAGACAAGAGAATGTTGGCAATATTGGCTGGTGGATTAGGCATTGGTGTACTTTTACTAGAAGGAGTGAATTGTGTAACCTTGTCAAGGGTGGGGCCAATGTTGTTAGGGGACATTCCACTTCGTCCGATGTTTCTTCCGATAACGCTCCATCACCCCCATACATTCCCTCTCATTGTTGCTAACTGTTAAGCTTGGAGTTTGGATGGAGATGTCGGGTCCAAAGTTGTGCAAGGTGTTGGCTTCAACTTATGGGTTGTGCCACTTTCTTGATGGGTTGCCTCAAATTTCAGAGTTCCGGACAGAGTAGGAGAGTCCAGAGTTAGGCCAAGAAGAAGCTTAAGGCAGACAAGAGCGAGTTAATGTTGAGATAAACAAGTTATAGACCCATCGTTTTCTTTCTTTATCATCCATTCTTTTTACTTATCACATTCATTATTCATATTACATCATCATGGTCATTTGTTAGTCACACATTTTTTGTAGTTGTCTCAACTTTCTACAAAGGTTGAGACATGAGTACACCATTTTATTGCATCATTACTACTTCTAATAATTGCCTAGTTACACCTAGTTCTAGGTATATATCTATAGTAACAACTTTCTACAAAGGTTGAGACTTACATCTAATTCTAGCTGTAAACTAGCTTCAACAGTTAAGAGAATGAGGATGCTAAGTTGATATTCGAACTGGCAAAATACATACTACAGCTCAAGTATTTATACAGAGAGAAACATGGACATATAAGGAGTTAACTTGGAAAGCATATGGTGTTGGAATATGTCATTCTAATCACGTCACATCACATCATATTGCATCATCATGGTAAATTGGATACTGACCAATAGTGGAATAAACTCGTAGCATAGCCTTCGTAGCACTGCCTCGATTTTGTGTGTATAAGTACCTGAGCCGTTTAGAGTGGATCTCTATCGGATTAAACCAATACATAGCATATCCATTGCCTATCCTAGTCATCTGAGCTTTTCTCTACTGATCTCGATAGTCTTGTTCTTTAATCCGACATCCGATATTTCCAACATATGGTAGTAAAATGGAACATATAACAAAAAGACTTGTACTCCGAAGGATGCCAAAGAGTGCTGACTCAAATCCTCGCAAGTCCTTGTGGTTACCAAAACCCATGACCTTGAGAACTGGTGCGTGTGCAATATGATTGGCCTACAACATGGAATGTGTGTAGAGCATGGTCGGTGTTAGGGCAACTGCGGACGACTTAGTCGAGATCTAGCAGGGGATCCTAAACATATATATAAACATAAAATACGACAGGAAAGCGCACCTAGCAGGGGATCCTAAAAGAAAAGGATAAGGCCCTGCTAAGGTGGGATGCATGTCTATATACCAAAAATCAGAGTGGAAATAATAAAATGATGAAAAATAAT
>Ga0193743_1000209_pt1 | contig 47210 bp, 43 predicted proteins | sample L2c2metaG_FD_143038 | JGI IMG/M metagenome (GOLD analysis project Ga0193743, IMG submission 143038) | Soil microbial communities from a riparian zone of the East river system, Colorado, United States - L2c2 | ecosystem: Environmental > Terrestrial > Soil > Riparian zone | place: USA: East River... | reverse complement strand
TCGTCCAGGTGAATTGCGCCAAGTGATGGTCAATCTGGTCGGCAACGCGCTCGATGCTATGCCCTCCGGCGGAAGATTGCAGTTGAAGATTCGTAGAACGACCGATTGGATAAAGGGTGGACGAGTCTTATGTATTGCTGTGGCAGATACGGGTGTGGGGATGACCGGCGAGACACGTCGCCGCCTCTTTGAGCCTTTCTACACAACGAAGAAAGGAACCGGGTCAGGGTTAGGGCTGTGGGTTTGCGCCGATATCGTAGGTAAGTCTGAAGGGCGGATTTCGATGCGAAGCAATGATGTGCCGGGACGCAATGGTTCTGTATTCTTGTTGTTTCTGCCGGTCTGAGCTTCTCTAACTTTGTGTTCCGCTGCAAGAGCATCGGTGAGAGCCGCACCGACCGACACCCGAGACCCATCGAATGGGTGTCAGACGCGAAATCATCAATGGAGGTACAGAAGTTCTTGAACTCAGCTTTGGAGCTCCTCACGGGTGTGGGCAAGATCACGCCGGGCTGTGTCCAACGTTGTTGGAAAAAGATGCTGCACCTCAGTAGACCCCGAGTGGCGGGCTAGGCCACGCCTCGGAGCCTGCGTGCAGCTCGATTTCAGAGAACAGGCGCCACAGTCGGCGGCTGAAGCTTTGTACATGGTGTAACGGTCTTTTTGATTGGTGTGCTTGTGCAGAAGCTTCTTGATGCCAGGACAGACATACGAATCGTACTGGAAGTCCGCACGACCAAAAAGGCTGCCGCCGCATTGGCGGCCCATCGCTCCTCTGACGAATCTGCGAAGCCCGGCCTTCGCAGCCCAAGTGTCACAAGAGTATCATTTCGACTCATGTTGATCACTGTTGAGGACGTTCGTCGGGGGCTCGAAAAGGATGAGTTCGCGCCATTCTTCCAACCTCTTGTCACACTACGGACTGGCCAGCTTGCCGGATTTGAGGTGTTGGCCAGATGGCACCATCCTTCGGCTGGAATCTTACCCCCTGAACGATTCATCTCGGTTGCGGAGCAGAATGGATGGATAGGTGCCTTGATGAAAAGGTTGATGCAGAAAGCTTTTGAAGCTGCAAAGTTCATTCCGGAGCCCCTAACATTAGCTTTCAACGTTTCACCTCTGCAACTGCACGATCTAGGTCTGCCCAAACAGATTCAAAGCGCCGCCGAAGGCCTCGGTTTTCCGCTCCGACGTGTCGTTATCGAGATCACCGAAAGTGCCCTCGTCGATAATGTGGAGCGTGCTCAAACCATTTCGAACGAATTGAAGGCGCTAGGGGCCAAAATCGCGCTTGATGATTTCGGAACGGGATACTCCAGCCTCCTGCATCTTCAATCGCTTCCCTTCGACGAGCTGAAGGTCGATTGTAGTTTCGTCGGGTCCATGACCGAACGCAGAGAAAGCCGCAAGATTGTGGCGGCTGTCGTGGGTCTGGGACAAAGCCTTGGGTTGACCACTGTAGCGGAAGGCATAGAGACACGCGAACAGGCCGAAATGTTGTTGTGGCTCGGCTGTGAACAGGGACAAGGGTGGCTTTTCGGAAGGCCGACCCCGGCTGAAGATCTGCCGGCAACCATTGAGATATCGCGCGAAAAAATATCCTTCAACCAGTCGGCAGGCCTGTGGGGGGACCTAGCGTGGAATGCGCTGCCCAGCCAGCGGCTGGCGCACTTGCAGGCGGTCTACGACGGGGCGCCGGTCGGACTTGCCTTACTCGACGGCGACCTCCGCTATGTCACCCTCAACCAGCGGCTCGCCGACATGAACAGCGCTCCCGTCGAGGAGCACTTAGGGAAACGCGTCGCAGAGATGGTTCCCGAGGCATTTCACCAGTTCGAAGCTTTCATTCGTCGCTCTCTAGAGGGCGAAGTGATTACCGGCGTCGAATTCAGACGGCCTGCTGGCCCGGGACAAAGCGAACGAGACTATCTGTTGTCCTATCAGCCCGTGCGGGATGAAGGCGGCGAGATCATCGGAGTTTCCGTCGCGGTGGTTGATATTACGGACCGGAAAGCCGCAGAGGCCGCGCTCCGGGAGAGTGAAGATCACCATCGCCACATGGTCGAATTGAATCCGCAAATTCCCTGGGTACTCGATGCTGACGGAAGCGCGATGGCCATCAGCCCGCGGTGGGAACAGGTGACTGGGATGAGTGCTGCGACCGCCGAAGGGAGAGGTTTCCTCGAAGCCATCCATCCGGAAGACAGGCCGCGTGTGGAAAATGTCATTGCAGAGTCTATTCACAGTGGCGATCCAATCGATGTCGAATGCCGCATCTTGAGCCGGAACAACGCATGGAGATGGGTACGATCTCGAGGCGCCGCTCGCTGGGATCCATCAGGAAAGATCATCCGATGGTACGGCAGCGCCGACGATATAGACGACCAGAAGAAGGCCGAAGAGGCGCTGAGAAAAAGTGAGGAACAGCTAAAAGCGATATTCAATTCCGTGCCGGTGGGTATCTTGCTGGCCGATGCGCCGGATGGCAGACTGAGCCTGGCAAACTCAGAGGCGCGGCGTATCTTTCGGTACCCCGTGCCGTCGAGGTATAGCATTGAAAATTACGCGCAGTGGGGTGCGATTCGAGTCAATGGGAGACGGCTGGAGTCTGCCGAATATCCCCTTGCCCGCGCTCTGCGCGGCGAGAAGACTAGGATCGAAGAAGCGCTCTGCCTGCGTGGGGACGGCACAGAGGCGTGGGTATCTATGCTGGGTGCCCCAATCGTTCGAGAAGACGGCTCTGTCGAAGGTGCGGTGGTAGTGGTTCAGGACATCGACGAAATCAAGCGAGAGCGAGAGCGACTGCTCTCCTTGGCGGAAGCTCTCATCAAAGAACTCAAAGGCCACACCTCTCCTGTACACTCGGAACCTATATACCGTTGAGCGCTGTAAGGACGCTTCATTGGAGCGTTCTTCGTCCCAAAGTTAGCATGAAAATATGACCACAGGCGATTTGCGGTAATCCAAACAGGAACATCGGAAACCTTGTCAAATCGACACCCTATGTGAAGCACAATCCCCACTGAATGCCGTTTGTTATAAATATGCGAGGTGGTGGCTGTTTGTGGTCGAGCAGATCCCGGACGGGCTCAAAGTGCTCCGGGTATCAAGAAGCGGCGTCGCCGTGGTGCCGCGCAGCGAATGCGGTGACTAGATGCGTGCTTGAATTTTCCAGCCTGACCGAAGCTGCCTTCTCCATCAGTGCGCCGAGCAGGCGTTCCAGATACCTTTTGCCATTCCGTTCCCACTACACGTGCAATGGCACGCTTCACTGTGTCGGTGGCCCCGGGCTATAAGACCAACAGCGCGGTCATCGGGATCCAGTATCGGTTGGCGCAATGCTCAACTGCTGGGGGCTCTGCCCCCGTTCTTGAAAGCAACTGCCGTAGAGGAGGTCCTCTAATTAGGAGCCTATGCTGAGTTATGATTAGCGCAACATTTGTTCGCTGTATGTGTTTAAGACAGAACGGCAAATCTGATTTTCCCAACCTCTAGGCCAATGAAGAGCCGAGTTTGCTTGTGATTCGTGCCGCATGCTTATTGAACTGAGCATTCGATAAAGAGAATCTACTCGCAATTAATTCTGTCCAGGATTTAACTTCCGGCTAATGGACGATGAGAGTCCAAACTGCTAGCTATCTTGGTGATACCAGAGCGAATGTCAAGAATTAGGAACATCACCACGAGTTCACTTCGAAGGGCATACTCAACGCGCTGAGATGTAGTGGAAGCAAGTAAGGGCAAGAACGTCGGCACCTAAACGGCTTTTCCCCATGAGACGCCTAACCGATATCGAAACGGAACGTCGGTTGCGAGCGGAGGTGGAGTTCGAACGCAACCAACTGCGGGACGCGTTTGCGCAGGCTCCAGCCGCCATGGCGTTCCTCAGCGGTCCCGATCACAAGTTTATATTCGTCAATCAAGCCTACCTCGAGATGACCGGACGCGAGCGGAGTGCGATTGTGGGGAGGACTGTTCAGGAGGCTCTTCCAGAATTGGTCGATCAGGGGTTTCTTGACCTCTTGGGTCAGGTATTCCAAACCGGCAAACCCTTTTTCGCCAAGGCCTGTGAGGTAAGGCTGACTCGCGCAGGCAAAAGTGAACAGCTGTATGTCGACTTTACGTACTATGCGATGTGCAACCTTGCCGGGACCGTCGAAGGCATATTCTTTCTGGGTATCGATGTGACTGAACAGGTCTTGGCGCGGTCGCGGTTGGAGGAGCGCGTTAGAGAACGTACTGGAGAATTAGAGCGAGCAAAACGAAATCTGCGTTCGCTGAATCATAAACTCATGCAGGCACAGGACGAAGAACGGCGCCGACTTGCGCTTAGCCTACACGACAGCGTGGGCCAGTTGATTGCCGCCCTGCAATGGAAGCTAGTGTCGGCCCAGGGAATCGTATATCACTCTGAGGTGGCTGGTTATATCGCCGTATGTCTGGGCTTAGCTGAAGACATCTCTAAAGAGATTCGAACAATTGCTCACCTCTTGTACCCGCCGGTGCTCGATGAGGCGGGACTATCACCCGCGTTGCACTCCTACATCGAGGGCATGAGAGAAAGAAGCGGCCTCAGCGTATCTGTTGAAATTGATCCTGGTCTGGGAAGATTTTCTAAGGATCTCGAAACGGCCGTGTTCCGGATTGTTCAGGAATCCCTGACGAACATTCATCGTCACGCTCAAACAGGCGAGGCCTTCGTTCGCATTTATCGCAATTTCACATCGCTACAGGTCGAGATAGAAGATCGAGGTCAGGGAATTAAAGACTTCACTTCTCCCAACAAGCAAAGGATAGGAGTAGGCTTGAAGGGAATGCGAGAAAGGGTTCGGCAACTTTTCGGGCACTTTGATGTGCGATCTGGAACAAATGGGACTACCGTGACGGCAACTTTTCCGCTATTGGATGCAACCAAGTCGCATACCCCGTACAAGGCCTAATCCAGATTCCCGCCTAAGGAGACACCGATGGTTGATAGTCCCCCCGCTATTACTGTCCTCATCGCCGACGACCATGCCCTGGTACTAGAAGGGCTGATCGCGGTTATCGACCGTCAGATGGACATGCATGTTGTCGCCGAAGCGAGGAATGGGCATGAGGCCATAGAACAATTCCTCGCTGCAGTTCCGCAAATCGGCCTTCTCGATCTGCGAATGCCTATAGTAGACGGCGTAGCCGCGATCTATGCAATTCGACATGAACTGCCGAAGGCACGCCTCGTCGTTCTGACTACCTACGAGACAACTGAAGACATTTACCGTGCCCTTCGAGCGGGCGCGCAAGGTTATCTTTTCAAGTGTTGCGCGAAGGAGGAATTGCTCGAATGTGTTCGTGCTGTGTCCAGCGGTCGCTCATGGATCCCGCACGAAGTGGGGGCCAAACTTGCACAACGTGTAGTCGCCCCGGACCTTACCAGACGAGAGACGGACGTTTTGGAGGCGCTTTCCATTGGTAGAAGTAACAAGGAGATAGGAACGCTCTTCGACATCAGCGAAGCCACGGTCAAGGTACACATGGCACATATTCTCCAAAAACTGCATGTCTCGAGCCGCACGGAAGCGATCAATGTGGCTGCCAGAAGAGGTCTGGTGCGTTTAGAAGCGCAATCAGCGTCACTAGGTTGACGCAACCTCGCCATTCAACATCCCCGGCTCCGGAGCACGTTTAGACTCTTCGTGCGGCTAGTTGACGGGATCCGCCCAACTACTCCGAAGGTAGTAGATTGTTCTACCCACTCAAGCTCAATCCTTTGTAGCACCCCCTTCCGATTGCATCTTTATCCTCCTGTGTAATTGTTTTTACGCTGCTCTCTCGTTAGCATCCCCCAATGGAAATCGAGGAGCTCGCGATGACAACAGCTGCTTCAATCTTGCTCACTCCTCCGGTAACGAGCCGCGATCACGTTCGGGGTTCTGGTAACGCGGCGGTCACCCTTGTTGTGTACGGCGGCTATGCATGCCCTCAATGCAGGGAGATCCGCTTTATCGTGAACCGCCTCCATTCGATCCTCGGGGATCAACTACGCTACGCCTTTCGCAATTTTCCAAAATCGATATTGCACCCGAACTCCCATGGAGCAGGCAGCGGAGGCAGCAGGGGCCCAAAACAAATTCTGGGAGATGCACGACTTTCTCTATGACCGCCAGCTCGCACTTTCGGACAAGCACCTTAAGTTCTACGCTACTCAGGTGGGGCTCGACATGGCGCGCTTCAATCGCGACATGATGCAGCATACTTATGCAGCGCGCGTGTGTGAAGACATTCTGAGTGCGCGAAAGAGTGGGGTTGGCGTCGCTCCCGCCCTCTTCGTTAACGATAGCCGGTATGTGGGGTCGTGCGACTTTGAGACGTTGGTATCCCAGCTTGGAAAAACAACATGAACACAGTGTTCCTGGGATCGTCGCTCTGCATTCAGATTGAACATCGATCCGGATCTAATCATTCGACGCTCATCCGGATGGCCGAGGGACGATCCTTTAACGGCACGAGTCGACAATCGATAACCAAAGAGAGGAATTTCCATGGCCACCGAAAATGAACAGAGCACCGCAAAAGAATCACCGAGCAAAGAGGAACATTCTTCCCCCCAAACGGGATTGGCCCGTAGGTCTCATGACGCCGGCATCGCAAGACATCATCGTTCAGGTCTACAAGGTCTTCAGTTCACTCCATACGAGATGCTTCGAATGACCCCGTTTTCGCTCTTGAGAAGAATGACGGAAGAGTTCGACCGTGCCCTCCAGCCGTTCTTATCGGAAAACGAAGATGTAAGTACGGCTTGGATGCCAACGGTCGAGATATCGGAACATGATGGAAAGTGCCGGATCCTAGCTGAGCTTCCGGGATTGTCGCCGAAGGAGGTACGAGTGGAAGTTGAGGATGATGCACTCATCCTTCGGGGCGAGCGTCAAGTGGAGCGCGAAGCAGCTGAGGGAGGGCTTCGCCGGAGTGAACGGCAGTTTGGGTTTTTCTACCGGCGTATTCCGTTACCGGTAGGCGCCGATCCAGAACAAGCAAAGGCGAAGTTTCACGATGGGATACTGGAAATCACGATGCCGGTGCTCAACCAGAGGGCTGAACGACGGCAGATTCAGATCGAGGCGGACAATAAGTCTGCTTCAGACGAAACAAAACAAGCAGCGTGATTTGGCTTAGCAACTTGCCAGTGGAAGCGTTCCTGCTGGCAAGTTGCCGTCGTGAAGCCGACGTCAATCGGATAGGCGCTGCTTCATCTGTTTCTCACCTCGCGCCAACAACGCGTTGGGCGAAAACCTGGCGGTGATCATTCAAGGAGCGCAATCATGCGCAATGAGACGGGTTCCGGCGTGCCACTCACCAAAGTAGGGCTCATTCTCTTCATCATGTCGTGTCTATTAGCCATAGCTGGCTGCAATTCAAGTCAGCCTAAAGACCAGCCTGGCGCAGCTGAACCCGCGAAAACTCCAGCGTCGCCCGCCCTCGATTTGCAAAAGCAACACCAGGAAGCTGAACAGAGGCTTCGCCCTGAAATCGAGACGCAACGGAAACAAAATGAGACCGAGGCGAAGCAGACGCTGGACCAAGAAGCCATTGCGGCCGTCGAGCAAACCGAAGGGGCAATCAAGTCGATTGCTGATAACAAGAAAGACGATGCCCTGGCCTCTATTGAACGTGCGACCGGGAAGATTAGCGTTCTGCTCGCGAGGAATCCTGCTTCAGCGCTTATTGCTGTCGGCGCGGAAGTCGTGGTCATCGACAGCGCTCCTGTCGATCCCAAGGCTATCGATCAAATTGTGCAACGGGCCACGGATGCAACGAAACAGAGAGATTTACCCGCGGCTCGAATCCTGCTGGCCTCGCTTGTGAGCGAGCTTCGGATTCGCACCACATTTCTTCCGCTAGAGACTTACCCCTTAGCTTTGCAGCAGGCAGCCAAACTTTTGGATCAGGGTAAAAACCAGGACGCAGGAAAGGTACTCCTGACGGCACTCAACACGCTGGTGATGGTGGATCGTGTCATACCGATCCCGCTAATCCTCGCCCAAGCTGCAATCGAGGCAGCCAACTCTCAACGCCAAAATAAGGACGTAGCGCTGACCCTGCTTCAGACCGCTAAGAATGAGGCCAATCGCTCGCGGCTGCTTGGGTACATGAGCAGCGATTCCGAGTACAAGGCTTTGGACGGGGAGATCTCAGACCTCGAAAGAGCGGTCAAAGGTACGAGTGACACCAGCTCGATGTTCTCCCATTTGCGCGACAGGATTTCCGCCTTTCTCAAACGACAGAAGGAACATGAACAGCACTGAGACATATCGAAACGCCTGCGGCGACCTAATCGGGTGTGCGGCGATTGTCGCAAACGGCGAAATAGCATACATTCGCAGTTCCGGAAGTTTACTTCGTTTGTCCACTCCCAATTAAAACGGCAGAACCGCGAGGCGTAGCTCTGCCGTTTCCCACACACCACAACCCAACGGAACACTTAAGGGTGGCCCGGTAGGCGCGCGCGGACTAACTGCCCCTTCACGTGAGGGCCTCTTTGCTTTGGCAGGAAAAACATCCCTAGAACGACAACATCTTCTGGCGACATCTGGTAAACCGCTCAGCTAGCGAGCTGGCCGCGAGTTCCGCCTAATCGATACTACGACCATTGATGTAGATCGAAGTGTCTCCAATGGCAATGGGCGCTATACCTCTCAAACAGGATGTCTTCCTCCTTCCTCTGTCGAATTGTTTTCACAGGAGCCTGCTCCTAATATCTTCCGAAATGGAAAGATGCATGTCTCTTTCGGCATGCAAATCGGAAGGAGAGTTCACATGGCAACGGCATCGATTGTTCGTAGAGATCAAGAGATTCAGACCGACGTGCTCGCTGAATTGCGATGGGACCATAGCGTTCACGCAAATGAGATTGGGGTAGCAGTCAAGGATGGTGTCGTCACCCTTACGGGAAAAGTCGACAGCTATCTGAAGAAGTGGCGAGCGGACGAGGCTGCTCATCGTGTGGTCGGAGTTACGGCCGTAGCTAATGACATTGAGGTACGGACCATCGGCGAACGTACAGACACTGACATTGCGGCTGCAGCGGTCAATGCACTCAAGTGGAACGCAGGTATTCCGGCAGAGAAGATTCAAGTGACGGTCGACAAAGGCTGGGTGACCCTCAAGGGCGAAGTGGAGTGGCAATATCAAAAAGAGGAAGCTGAACGCTCTGTACGGCGACTCTGGGGTGTCAAGGGCGTAAGTAATCTAATCATGTTGAAACCGCTAGCTTCACCCACCGATCTGAAGAAGAAGATTGAAAATGCATTGATTCGCACTGCAGAAGTCGACGCGAAAAACATCGCCGTTGAGGTCCAAGGAACCAAGGCAATTCTAAAGGGAAAGGTGCATTCCTGGGCGGAAAAGCAAGAAGCTGCAAGAACAGCTTGGCTCGCTCCGGGAATCACCTCTGTCGATAATCAGATTACCGTCACCATTTTCTAAAACCTCTCGACATAAAGAGGAGAGTATGACCAAGATCAGGAAGCTAAAGAACAAGCTCGCCCAATAGCAGGCGATAGTTGTTTAGTCGGCATACCTCCACGAACTGTTGCAGTGCATTACGAAGCATTCTAAGCAAGCACGAGAAGCGTCCACAAGGCACAATACGGATCCAAGGAGGCTCCTGTGATGAAAAATATCCAACGCTTTGTACTGGCGACAACAATGCTTGTCGCTTTCTTTTCCCGGACCGCATTGGCTCAGAAGGTGGAAAAAGACTACGACCATTCCGTTAACTTTTCGCAGTATCACACCTATTCATGGGGGCATGTCCATGCAGCGGACCCTCTGTTCGAAGATCGCATTCGTGAGGCGGTCGACCGCGACCTGCAAGCGGCGGGCTGGCAACAAGTGCCTGCAGAAGGTGACGTTACCGTGACTGCAATAGCTGTCAAGAAAGACCAAGCGCAATATAACACCTTTTACAACGGACTCGGGCCGGGCTGGGGATGGCGCGGCTGGGGAGGTGGGATGGCCATGACAACCGTCGAAAACATACCTGTCGGTACGTTGGTCGTCGATCTCTACGATACCGGATCGCACAAGCTTGTTTGGCGTGGCATGGCACATGACCAACTATCTGACAAACCGGAGAAGAACACACAAAAGCTTCAAAAGGCCGTGGATAAGATGTTCAGCAAATTCCCACCTCGATCTACTTAGTCACGAAATTATGAAGGTGCGGAGTATAACCTTGCGGCGAGAGCATCGCCGTGACGGACACCGGGGACGCGCCCACTCGCCTTCAGAGCTGGCCAATCGCAGAAAGGAGTTGAATACGCTCGGCACTTATAAGCGATCCCCCTTATGGCCCATTCCCCCTGGGCGTCCTGCCTCGTCAAAGGAGTGCTGTCCATTGGGCACTGCCATTCTTCGCTGGGATTGCATCCAGTGTCTTCTTTGGCTGACTGCTCCTGGTCGCCAGTGTGATTAATCTTTTCTATACATGGTCGGATCGCGGAGCCGGGGCTGTCCTCTACATATTCTTATTGGAATCGCCTATCTGATCGCCGTTCTTCATTACCTATTGCTGGAGTGGTGACGGTTACATTGGTGCTTGCGTTCGTCATTATGGTCGGGCGAGCGTTGAGCTTGAAGTTTTCTTCCGCCTTTGAGGGCTGCGCGGAACAGTAGGGTTTCCGCTCCATGGCCTGGTTTCATTGCCGCTCGCGGGGGCACATCTTCCTTCATTGGCCGACCAGTTCATATCGGCGCATTGGTTGGAATCAGTTTGGGGGTGCAGTGGACATCGCCAGAATCACGTTGTCCTCGGACCTGAGAATACTCGGTGGCTATGAAGGAGTAAGAGGAACGTCGCTATGAAAATTCTATCTCTGCACAATAAGCTTCCGCTCATCACAGCTCTCATCATCGTGTCCGCGTTTACGTCATCCCTTACTGCCTATCAGAGCAGAGAAGAGAACGCACAGTTGCAGCAGCTTCTCACGAATGCAAGCGACGAAGCTTTCGAATTGGCAATTGATGCCACCAACACGCAGATGCTTATTCTTAACGACGATAATTGGGTCAACCACGCGCTGATGCTTGCCAAGGTGAAGGCACATGTAGATACTCTTGCCCTTATCATCGAGAAGTTGGCCAAGACTCAGAAGTCAGGCTCTGCCTTGCAAGAACAGGCTGTAGAAAGGATGTTGCCGCTGGTGAAGCAGCTATCGGCGAATACGACAGCTGCAATCAACTATCTGAATCAGAATAAGTCCCGGCCTACCTCCAGTGCATACACGCAATATCTGGAGAAGAACGCGGAGACGGCTAAGCAACTCTCCTCCATGATCTCATCTCTAGTCGATTACGAGAGGAGCATGACGGAGATTGAAAAGCTAAGGAGCAAGCTCGAGAGGCTCTGAAAATAGAAGCCTTCGTTACTTAATGATCGGCTCAACATCCCAATAGCCGGAGGCGAGGGTAGTCACGAGAACGCGTGGGAGCTGTTTGGCGGCCAAAGAGCTGGTTGTTTCGGAATCGGCCTGTTTTCGGGGCTGGGGAAAACAAAGAGTTGGAACAGATGAGACATTCGGGTTTATCAGGATCAGCACTTTAGTGATTCATCTCTATGAAGTAGGCATAAATTGCTAAGTAAGGAGCCAAATTGCGGAGGCTCGGTGACAAACAACATACTTACGCTGAGATCTGAGATCGGAGCCCTCCACTCTAAATGGAAGACCCTATCGCTTTATGAGCGATTCGAACAAGCAGTAGTCGCGATCCTTATTTTTGTAATCGCTATCATCATAGCGCTCGCGGGCTGGCAACTGCTACTGCACACGCTGAGGTTTGCTGGAAGCCACGTGATCGATCCCGCCGATCCTCAGATCTTCCAAAACATCTTCGGGATGGTCCTCACCGTACTCATCGCGCTTGAGTTCAAACATACCCTACTAGTGGTGAAGCACCATCGGCGGGCCATTGTTCAGGTAAGAGCCGTCGTCTTAATCGCACTACTCGCTCTGGTCCGCAGGTTCATCATTCTCGATCTTTATCAGACGACGCCGGGGGTGATCGCGGCTTTGGCCGGGGCGGCGTTGGCACTAGGAATTGTCTTTTGGCTCGTCGCTAATTACAAGCCACGGGAGGAAGATGGGGCGGCGCAGGAATAACCTGCTGACACTTAATTGGGACATCATCAGTCAGCCCTCTCGGCCAAGCATTTGAGGTTCTATGCCATCCTATTTGGTGGATGGTGCGCATCGCGTATAGGATTCAATCCTCCCACACGCTAAGATCATCATCCCATCTACTCGCTCATAGCTCTTCATTTCCGCTACGGTTTATCTCGTGAGCATGGGTCGAACTAGGTTTGGTTAGCCTACGACCATTTAGGTAGATCGAAGTGTCTCTAACGTCAAACAAATCTCTAGTGATCAATAGGCAGGTCCGTCTCCCCCTCCTGACCAATTGTTGTTCAGAGCGCAAGGCCCTACTATTTCTCGGAAATGCAAATTTGCATGGCTCTTCGAGCATGCGAAGAAAAGGAGATTCAACATGACAACTGCAACAATGATTCGTACAGACCAGGATATCCAAGCAGATGTGCTCGCCGAACTGCGATGGGACCAGAGTGTCCAGGCGAACGAGATCGGGGTCGCGGTAAAGGGAGGCATTGTCACTCTCACAGGAAAGGTGGACACCTTCCTCAAGAAGTGGCGAGCTGAAGAGGCCGCCCATCGGGTCAATGGAGTTGTTGCCGTAGCCAATGATATTGAGGTCCGCACGATAGGAGAACGGACCGACACCGACATTGCGGCTGCGGCTGTAGAAGCACTCAAGTGGAATGCAAGTATACCCGCGGAGAAGATCCACGTGACAGTGAGCAATGGCTGGGTAACCCTTAAGGGCGATGTGGAGTGGCAGTATCAACGCCAAGAGGCGGAGCGTTCAGTCCGACGGCTCTGGGGTGTCAAAGGAGTCAGCAACCTCATTGTGGTCAAACCGCTCGCGTCCCCCTCCGATCTGAAGAAGCAGATAGAGGATGCGCTGGTTCGTACTGCAGAGGTTGACGCCAAGAACATCACCGTCGAGATGCAAGGAACCAAGGCTATTCTAAAGGGAAAGGTGCGGTCCTGGGCGGAAAAGCAAGAAGCTGCGAGAACAGCTTGGCTTGCTCCAGGAATCACCTCGGTCGACAACCAGATTACCGTCACTCTTTTCTAAGACCCTCTCGAAGGTCTCAAAGGCCTCCTGGAGCTTATATCCATGCTCTGCCAAGCAATGAATCGCCGCCGATCATGGCTACGTCGCTTCGAGCAAGCGAGGCTCAATATGCGACTCAAGGGCAGTCTCTGCAGACGGAAATATCCGACCGTAATATCTTGAGCAAAATAAGTGTCTCAGGGTGAGCGCACAGAAAGGTCGTAGTCAGTTTCCACTTCTTGCGCCATTGCTGGAATGGATAAGAAGATGATGGCAAGGCCTAACCACAAGGAGTATTGAAGATGCTTAACGCCTATAGGCGCGATGCGGTTTGTTCTATCTGTCTGGGAGGGCTACTCGTTATCGCGGGGCTGGCAGCGATCATGCTTCCATTCGTCGCAGGGGTTGCAGCGAGTATTCTCTTTGGCTCGCTGCTCCTGGTTGCTGGTATCGCTCATGGAGTTTATGCGTGGTCGCAGCGCGGCGCCGGAGCCGTTCTCTGGCAGGTTCTTATTGGTATCGTCTATTTGATCACGGCACTCTATCTGCTGGTTCTGCCCGTGACTGGAGTAGTCGCTCACATTTCGGCTGCTTGTGAGTGGTATCGCAAGGATTACTTTGCCTCTGCGTCTACGGGAGATGGCCGGCTAAGCACCCTACGAGAGAAATATCAAAATGAAAGCTCCGTGCCGACAATCTCGGTCTCTTGTGATTGTTCTCACCGTTCTGCTCGCTTGCGGGGCACTGCTGACCGCACATTCTGCATGATGAGCCACCTAGACGAAATTGGCATTCGGAACACCGACTGAAAATCTTGGAGCGGAGGATTGGTGGCCAACAAATCTGAACACAACGGTCTGATCTTTCAATGCGGTTATGGATCATCGAAGGGAGACGAATGTACAGCGTTTCGGTTTGGACACTATTGCATGGTAATAGAACGTCTCCCATTAAAAGGGGCAGTTGTAATGAAGCGAATGTCTGCGATCAGCTCAGACAATGGTTCGGGGAAACCCGGTGTGGCCCGCTGCTCCTTCTTGTGTGTATCCCGCTGATCATCGCATCGTTTGTGCCGGTCGCCCTGTCAGCTCAACCGGGACCGGTCAGTCCGAGTCAACTGGATCAATTGGTGGCGCGGATTGCTCTGTATCCGGATCCGCTGCTCGCTCAGGTTCTTACAGCTTCGACCTACTGGAGCGAGATCCCGGCAGCTGCAGTCTGGGCAGATCAGCACAGCTACCTAAAAGGTGACGCCCTCGCTCAAGCCATTCAGGCGGATCACTTGCAGTGGGACCCCAGTATTCTCGCTCTGCTTCCGTTCCCTTCGGTGCTAGATATGATGGCACGTGATCCGGCATGGACTGAGCAACTGGGTAACGTTGTTCTGACGCAAGGTCCGGATGTGATGGATGCTGTTCAGCGGATGCGGCAACGAGCGAGAAGCTATGGCTATCTATCCCCGAACAACTATGTCCATGTTGCGACGAACGGAGGATACATCCAAATCCTGCCTGTCGATCCAAACGTACTTTACGTGCCTTATTACGATCCTTTCGTGGTCTTTGGACCTCCACGCCCAGGATTCGGGATCGCGGGTGCAATTCACTTCGGTCCTGCAGTCACTATCGGCGCGGCCTTTGGTGGATGGGGATGGTGGCTTGGTTCAGGATTTGCATGGCCCTCGCACACGATTCTCATCGACCGCCGTCCCTGGACCCGCGTATGGGGCGGTCGCGTTGGATATGTTCATCCGTATGCCCATCCATGGGTGAGGCCAGTTGGACCGCGTGTAGAGATTCATCGACTGAGAAGATAGCTTCGTCTTTCGGAAGTGTTGCCGAGTAATCTCATTCACGCGATATTCAGCGTCGACGAGTGTAACCCCGGCAACCGACAAATAACCGATCAAGAGTGAGCGAACCATCTGTGTCAGAAATGGCGGTTGTTCAAAGGCCTGACGGCAGTCTTATTTCGAGCCGTAGCGGGCAGCTGGGAGTGGTCTGATGCACGGATTCTTAGAACAGGCTGTCTCGCTTTCGTTCCTCGAGAAGTGCGTTGCTGCGGCTATCGGAATCCTCATTATTCACGCCACATTTCGCGCTCTCGAACAAACGTTGCCTCGACGTTTTGGGCGGACCGATGCGCGTTATAAGGTTCGCAAGTTCATCGCCTTTTCCGGATACCTCTCGATTCTCCTTTTCCTCGCCGTCCTCTTCGAAGACCGTTTGGGCCGGCTCAGCTTTGCCTTTGGTGTCGTGGGCGCCGGTGTGGCGGTAGCCCTGCAGGATGTCCTCGCGAGCATTGCGGGAGCCTTCTCTGTCGGCTTTTCGAAGCTGTACGCTGTGGGCGATAGAGTCCAGATCGGCGATATTCGAGGTGACGTGATCGACATCGGGCTTCTGCGAACCACCCTGCTAGAAACGGGGAACTGGGTTAGCAGGGACTTGTACAATGGCCGGATCGTTCGCATTCCAAATAGCACGATTTTGAAAGGCTCTGTTTTCAACTACTCGCAGGGATTTCGGTTCATTTGGGACGAGATCAAAGTGCTACTCACACTCACTAGCGATTGCAAGTTTGGTCGGGAGACGCTCTTACGAGTAGCCCATGAAGCGATCGGCGAGCACTTGCTCGAGGCGCAAACCTCATGGAAAGTGATGAGTGACAACTATCGAAGCGGGAATCCTCGATTAGAACCTACTGTCGCCCTTATGGTCATTGCTGGTTCGCTGGAATTCACTATTAGCTACGTAGTTGACTATACGAAACGAATTGCCATGCAGGATCAGTTGTTCACGAAAATCGTAGAAGAAATTAAGAATAGCGAGGGTCGTCTCGAATGGGCATCACTGGCAGCTACTCTCATGAATCAGCCGGGGATTCCCCGGGCACCTGAATGAATATACAGTCTGGAAGTTCTGAGACGGACCATTTCCGGCGAAGAATCTTGGCGCCTGGGAAGTCAAGAACAGGAAGCGTGTGTTAGCAAAAGGAACTACCTCGGAAAGCCGCGGTGAGCAGTACAGGAACTGTCTTGACATTCGATGCGTGCATAGCGGCCTCTCAATCTCATAAGACGCTTATCGTCTTGCGGCTCCAAAGTCATTTCAACAGCAACCTATTATGACACTGACCATACGTAGAGCGAACTTCCGATTCCTCCTCAACGGTTCTTATTGCTTTTGGATTTTGGAGCCCGCTCGGGAAGTTTCAAACCTTTGCTGGATTGCTCCCACTCCTTCACATCAACACCCTGCTTCTCGAGCTTTGCCTTGTTGGCTTCAAAGTAACGACGTTACGCTTCAGTTTTGAATGGCATTGCAATCCTCCAAATTAGTGTTTGCCCAGGGCTTTTCTGACGTCCGCGGCCATGACGCCATGTTGGGCAACAAGCTCCTTCAACCGATCGGAGCTAACGCCCAGCTCCTTGGTCCAGTAGGCAACCTCGTAATCCTCGTTGACATTGATGCGAGCGCGATCCGCAGGTCCCCGATTCGACTTGTCATCTGCCATGTCTAGTCTCCCCCGCGCTCAAAGTTGAGCGTCAAAGGATGAGAGCACACAAAGACGGGTTAAGGTTGTCATGGACAACTAAGGCGGATCATGGCGAAAACAGCGAAAAAGGTTGGTTTCATCGAGACGATGGATTGTTTGGCGGTTCCGAAGATCCCCGAAGGGCCGGAATGGACGTACGAGATCAAACTGGACGGCTTTCGCGTAGAAGCGGTCCAACAGCATGGAAAAGTGACTCTCTACTCGCGGCGTGGAAACATCCTGAACACGAAGTTTCCGTATATTGCTACTGCTCTAAAAGAACTGCCAGACGAGACCATCCTAGATGGGGAGCTGGTCGCCCTCGATGCGAAGGGTCGTTCCGTCTTCAATCTGTTGCAAAACTTTCGTTCAGCCGAAGCCCAAATCCACTACTACGCCTTCGACATTCTTGCGCTGAAAGGGAAGGATCTGACTCAGCTTCCGCTCGTGGAGCGCCGGCAGATTCTCAACAACATAGCTCCTGTGAACGATCATGTGAGCCTATCTGCGGTTTCGCCTGGCTCGGTGGCCGATATCCTCGACTTTGTAAAAAAGCACGGGCTTGAGGGTGTTGTAGCGAAGCGGGCGGACAGCGTTTATCAGCCTGGCAAGCGGACAGGCTTATGGAGAAAGCACCGTATCAATCTTGGCCAGGAATTTGTGATCGGCGGATATACGCCGGGAACCCATGGTCTTGACGCGATCATCATTGGCTTCTATCGCGGTAAAGACCTCATCTATGCTGCCCGCGTCCGTGCCGGTTTCGTCCCGGCGACTCGCCGGGAGACGTTGGCCAAGATCAAACATCTGAAGACATCAACCTGTCCCTTTGCCAATCTGCCCGAGGAAACGGCGGGGAGATGGGGGCAAGGCCTAACGGCAGCAAAGATGAAAGATTGCGTCTGGCTACGTCCCGAAGCCGTTGCAAGAATCGATTTCCTGGAATGGACAGGAGCGGACCATTTGCGGCATACCAAATTCGTCGCCCTTCGTGATGACAAAGATCCAAGGAAAGTGGTTAAGGAGACCTAATCATGCGCCTGAACAGAGAAACACTGCTCAGTCTTTGGGACCTTGAAGACATGCCCGCCTGCAAGGCGGGTATGCGACTACCGGTTAATTTGGCAGGCCGAACGCTATTATGTCCGAACCGGTCGCAACGGCAACGAATTGTTTGTTGTCGAACATGTAGGTCATTGGGGATGCATGCGGAGGCTGATTGGTTTGAAAATTCCAAAGTGACTTGCCCGTCTTTGCGTCTGCGGCCGAAAAAGAGCCGTCATCCGCTCCGTATAGAACTACATTGCCGGCTGTGCTGAGGACACCGCCAAATGTGTCCCCTGAGCCGGTCTCAGGAAGTTCCCACATAGCCTTGCCTGTATGAATATCGAATGCACGTAAGACACGTCGTCCTGGGTCGGATGGGTCGGCAGTGAATGAGCCTCCCATGAAGCCATGGCCCTGTTGATAGTGCATATCGGTTCGTGTGTAAATGCCACATTTATCATTCGTCTGGACATAGTAGAGAGAGGTAAGCGGATTGTAAGAGGCCGAATACCAGTTTGACGCGCCGTTAAGCCATGGGCAGATCAAGGCGCCTTCATGCGTCGGTTCGTTGCCAGGGGCGATAATGGGGCGGCCTTCCGGGGTCAGGCCTGTTGCCCAGGTCAACTTACTCGTATAGGGGCGTCCCATTAAAAATTTGCCGTTGGTGCGGTCCAGCACGTAGAAGAAGCCGTTACGATTGGCCTGAACCATCAGCTTGCGTGGTTTACCTTCCCACAATGCATCGATCAGCGACGGGGGCGCCATGGCGTCGAAGTCATGTACGTCATGCGGGGTGAACTGGAAGTACCATTTCAACTTGCCAGTCTCGGGATCGAGGGCAACGATCGAGTCGGTATAAAGATTATCGCCAGCTCGGTCGTCTCCGATTAGATCAGGGCCGGGATTACCGACGGGCCAGTAAAGGGTGTTCAGATCCTTGTCATAGGTCCCCGTCATCCAGGTCGCACCACTTGGATGATCAATTCCTGTACCTTGCCATGTTTCTGAACCTGGTTCACCACGCTTCGGAACCGTCCAGAAACGCCACACTTCCTTGCCCGAAGTTTGATCGTATGCCGCCACAAAGCCACGCGCGCCGTCATCTCCGCCCGCGATGCCAGAGATCACCATTTTTCCAACCACCAGAGGAGCTCCGGTGGCATTGTAGTTGTCGTGCCAGTCGACCATCTCGGTCTCCCACACAAGCGCTCCCGTTATTCGGTTTAGCGCGATCAGATGAGCATTATCAGTGGCCATAAATACCCTATCGCCAGCAATTGCGGCTCCGCGGTTCGCGCCCCCCGCAGCAACTCCGGTAATGCCCCGGGTGCGGGAACGCTGATAATGCCATATCTGGCGACCGCTGCCGGCATCGATCGCATAGCACTCATTGGCGGAGGTTACGTACATCACTCCATCAACGACGATTGGGGTCGATTGAACTTCTCTGGTGTTTCGCAAGGTAAAGATCCACTTTGCCTGCAATCGAGAAGCATTCGTGTTGGTTATTTGCTTGAGTTCACTGTAACGGCTACCGACTGTTTGCCCGTTGTAGCTCGGCCAATCCGACTGCGAGGTCACAGTCCTGTACTGACCCGCGCTCGTGTTTCGCAGAAGATAGAGCTTATGGTCATTCCCCAGCAATTGCATATCGCTCGCTGAGCGGTTCAGCGCGATACCCTGAAGCACCTTTCCATCCTGAAGCCTCACTGAGACGCTTGCCATGGCCGCCCCGTGAGATGGCTGCAAGGTTCGCAGGAAGCCGATCAGGCTTGTACGCTCTTGATCTACGATGTCCGGAAAAGCCGGCATGCCAGATGGCAAGCCGCCGTGCAGCAACCTGACAAGTTCATCGTCTGTGCGCAAAGGTATCCTGTCCACAATCGACGGTGCGAATTCGCCTCCATTCGCGGTAGTGCCATGGCAAGATGCACACCGTGTTGCGAAGACCTGGCGGCCTGCGATCTGCGATTCCGATACCATCTTTGCCGCCGGAGGATTCTGCCCTTGAACATCATTTGCCAACAGAACTGTCAGAAAGCCACTCAACAGTACCGCTTTCAATGTCCCACACTGTTTTTGCATCTAACCCGCCCTAGATAACCATGATACGGCCATCGAAATAGCCTTTGTGACTGAATAAGAGGACACGCAGGTGTCGCGTAAAGCATGAGGCCAGGAGATGTTTATTCACATGACAAGGTTAAATATCCCTGACGTAAGTAACATCAACGACGCCAAGTTTGAAAATCAATTTCGGCCGCGCAGACTAGCAGGGGCACGGCCAATTCCAGACAGCAGATCGTAGTTAGACTGACGAAGTCCAAGCTGCAACTAACTGTCGTTCGCTGCTGGTGCCTACAACTGGGGCGCCAGCGAAGTAATCATTAAACTTGCGAACAGGCCAGGGGACGCAGCACGAGGCTTGTCACATTTGACACCGTTGGTGGGTCTAATTTAAACCCCGAATCGGCAGATAGATTCTTCCAATCGGGATCGGCGGAAAATTTTTCCCAATCTGCCTCAAGCGCAGTCATATCAGGAAAACTGAGCATATAAGTTAGATTCGGTAGATTCGGTCCGACCAGCGTATCGGCATAGAAGACTCCCGTAGCCCCGGCTTTAGCAAAAATGCCGAACTCGCCGTTATGAAACATCTCTACCTTTCGGACGTGATCCATGTTTGTCGGTGATTGATACTGGCGAAGGTGGTAGATGCGTTTTCCCTTAGTTGATGCAGAGGCCGGTGGAGTGACCTTGGGATATCCCGGGAACGCCCGCAATAGGGAACTTTCGATACGAATGTAGGGAGGCGTGGCGGCGGGAGCATCCCAGAACGGCTTGGCGGCCTTCATAAAGACATTGTCCTTCGCCAACTCAAGATCAACTGTAACTAATGTTTCCAAATTCGAACTTGGCATTAGTAGGTAATAGGAAGGGCTATCTGGCCCAAAGTAAACAGAAAACGCACCAACTGGCCCGATACCGAGTCGGTTCAGCGCCGGGATTAGGGAATCTGCAAAAAAATCACTGGTGAGCTTCACGTCGGGCCCACTTGCTAGATGGTATCGCCGCAGATCCATGTACTCTGGCGTAGATTTGCTCGAAGTAGGGCTTGCCTGAGCGTGTCGATCACCACCAGTAGCAAGCGAGAGGGCTGAAGCGGCGAAAGAGCTAGAAAGAAAATTGCGACGATCCATGAATCTCCTTGAACTAAGCAACACTTGTTCGAACAGTCTGATTGAAACCCAGTAGGGTCTAGTTATTTATCCTCCGGTGGAGGCCACGCGCCAATCTGCGAAGTCGGTCTGACCGGCGATCGTCTGCTGGGCATGGAGCTCAGAAGAAAGAGACGCGGTAGAGGAGAGAGAGGCTAATGCGTGGAACTTCGCGAAGCGTGAACGTCTCATACTTATCATCTCCAGGTCCGTATATCGGTGGTAGCCGATCGTGTAGTGACTTAGCAAGGAGCGCACCGAAGCTTTTGAAGCGCTTCAGCCACGTAGACTTGCGGGCGGATGGCTTACGGCAGACAACTTTTCGTACCCCGCCTGCGAGAGTTCAAGACTCGCAGCCGCGATATTTTCCTCCAGATGCTTGACCGAGGACGTCCCGGGAATAGGCAGGATCACTTTCGATCGTTTGAGTAGCCAGGCCAAAGCCACCTGCAAAGGAGTTGCATCAAGATCGTTCGCAAGTTTCTTGAGGGCATCATGGGCCTCTTTCGCTTGACCGAGGGGAGCCCACGGAAGAAAAGCTATATTGTTCTGCTCGCAATAATCGACGATGAAGTCTGATTCTCGATCGGCAAAGCTGTAGCGATTCTGCACAGAAACAATCGGCACGATCATGCGGGCTCTCTCCACGTGTTCGCGAGTCACATTCGACAGCGCAACGTGGCGAATCTTGCCCTGATCGCGCAACTTGGCGAGCGCTTCTACCGACGCCTCGAAGGACACAGCATTATCGGGAGCGTGGAGTTGATAGATGTCGATACGGTCCAGTCGCAGACGTTTCAGACTGCCCTCGAGTGCCTCAGTCAGATGTTTCGGACTTGCATTATGCGTCCATTGGCTGGGGCCGGGGCGCTCCCATCCACCCTTGGTTGCGATCACTAATCCACCTGGATATGGGTAGAGTGCTTCTGAAATTAACTCTTCGGAAGTACCAGGGCCGTAGGAGTCGGCTGTGTCAATCAGATTGACGCCGAGGTCGATCGTACGCTGAAGGGTCGCAAGGGAAGCAGCTTTGTCTACGGGAGGTCCCCATATTCCCGATCCGGTGATGCGCATCGCACCGTAGCCCATGCGGTTGACTGTGAGATCACCACCGATCGTGAACGTGCCGGCCGCTGCAGCTGAAACCATCTGCTCCTTATTCATAAAACTGCTCCTTTCGTATCGCGAAGTTGAAATGGATAACAAGCCCACCGTCTTTGCTCATGCAGTGGTCCAGAAGGTGTCGGACAGATTGACAACGATCGGCTCTGGCGTACTTCGCACGACCACCCATCGAAATGGATGTTCCTTCGAAGAGTGGAGTTCCTGATGTGGCAACCAACTCGGCACATGCAGAAAATCGCCCGCTCCAACAGTAGCCGAGTGCTCACCTAAGCTACCCCACCTCACAGTAGCCTCTCCCGCAAGGACGTAAACAACGGTGTCTTGCGGGCCATGGTGGTGAATGCCGGTCTTCCCTGAAGGCTCTACCACAAATATTCCCGCCCATAAGGAGGAGACAATGCCATGCATCGCTGCAATAGCGGACATCCTTAGCGATCCTGACGTCTGCTGCGTTTCTGTGCTCAGTTCAGCGGGACGCACAACGCTGATCATGGAACTCGATTCTGTTTGAGAGTCGATCCGAATAGCGACATTACCCTGCATAGCAAAGTGGTCAGCAATTGGGTGAGTAAGCGAATCATTAGGTTTGCTTTCCATGCGCTCTCCTAATCGTTGGCAGCAACCCAGTGAAAATATGTACTGTACCGTACATTACAATATATGCAAGAGTTAACGACAAGGTCGGACGCACAGTAATTCAAGCCGTCCGAAGAAAGAGGTTGCATAAAATGCTGTGGATAGAGGCGGATTCAAGTGTTGGGGCACATTAAATATTTTTTTCTGCACCCAGGACAGGGGGAGTAATGCCTAAGCGGTCACGAGGAGAGGTTCGAAACGGTAAGCTTCAAAAAGTCGCTGCAGACCTTTTTTTGAAGCGCGGTTACGAGGGCGTCACCATAGATAAGATAGTCGAGCTCGCTGGCGGTTCGAAGAGCACGGTCTACAGCGAGTTCGGTGGGAAGTGCGGGTTGTTCATTAGCAGTATCGAGAACTTGTGCCGAGAGTCGAATGAGCCCCTCACAAAGATCGATTACATGGGATTAAACCTTGAACAAAGTTTAAAGAAGCTCTCTTTTCATATCCTGAAACTTATCACCGCAAAACGATCGGTAGAACTTCATCGTCTCGCCATTGGCGAGGCGGCGAACTGTCCCGAAGTAGGCGCGGCATGGTACACACACGGTCCCGCCAAAACCGCGTCTTTTATACGAGCTCTATTGGAAAGTCATCGGAACGAGTTGCGAAAGACTGCAATTCCTATTGATCGGATGGCTGTGATGCTTCACGACTCATTGACAGGAGACATCCTATACCGTCTGTTGGCAGGAGTCAGTGAGCATGAAAACGATGTTGAACTCGAGCGGATGGCCTCCGCAATGGTCGATATATTTCTTGGGAACGTTCTTTGCAATGTGTCGTAAAAGCTTCCGAATTCGATCAAGGTCCAGCTACTGCTATTCTCCATCGCAGACTGAACCGCAATCACTACCTATCAGTCGGCCTGAGCAGAACGTGATCTCTTTGTAAATTGCATGAGAGCATTTCGCGCCATGCTCTGTGGCACAGTTATCCTGATCCTGAGCAGAGAAAAACTATGACTTCAGGTGCTGAGAAGGAAATCAGAGAACTGATTTCCAAATGGAAACAGGCGGTGCGCGACGAAGACTTTGTTGGAATACGATCGAACCATGCAGAAGACTTTCTGATGTTCGATGTGCCGCCACCGTTCCAGTCTCGAGGACTGGATGCCTACATGGAAACATGGAGAGTCTTCTACGAATCGCAGGCTAGGCCCATCACTTTCTACCTCGATCAGATTGTGGTGACGGTGGGAGACGATGTAGCCTTTGCAACCGCCGTCGGGACCTGCGGCTACGTCGAACATGGCGAAAAAACCGACCTCAAGTTCCGGCTGACCATGGGGTTCAAAAAAAGAGACGGCCAGTGGCTCATCATCCACGAACACCATTCCTTACCGGCGGAATGCTGAAGCCTGGATACAAACTCAACTGGAAGCCCTGCAGAGCTTCGTCCGAAGGCGACACAGTGTTTTGTCACTCAATGGATCGGCTGGCGGCAACTTTACGGAGAATCGTGCTGGGTCTGACGGAGAGGAGTGTCCATATCGTCTTTGTGACGTAAAGCTGATCTTCACCGGCGAGGACTCGCCCATGTCGAATCAGTTGCTGAGTGTCATGGGGCCTTTACTCAGTTCGAGAGAGAGAGAGAGAGGATCCGCGAGCGCCAGCGTGAGGGGATCGCGATCGCAAGGCGGGAAGGAAGTACACAGAGTCGAATACATTGGGGAACCGAAACTCGGCTTGAATATATTGGAAAGAGTTGCTGAAGGGAAGCTGAACCAGCAGTTCCCTGAAAGCGGGCTTGGGAAGCGATATGGACGTAGTTTCCCAAAAGCGATTTTCGGGAGGTTCGAGGTCAACTTCCGTGAAGCCGGTTATTCGGCAACTTGCCAAAGACATAGATGCATCTGAATGGCTCGATGAGCGCCTTGGCCTGTTCTCGCCAGTTGATCTATTTCTCATTCGACGGATTTGTATACCCTGGCAATATCTTCGACTCAGCACGGAATAAGTGATATTTCTCGAATGCTACATCGTTCAGGATCGTCTCAAAGCGTCCAAACACTCCGAAGCTTTCGCCCCATTCCTTCATAAGCACCACCGTCCGCATCCTTGAGATGGTGACACTTCTTGTCGGGCAGATATAGGTCTTTTCACCGATTACGACTTGACCGTACTCGACCAGGATGCTGGAACTTAGCATTGGCAGCCTCGGCTCCATGTCCGCGATCACCGTCAGGCGAAGAATGGCTCCACTCGACGGATCGACCGTGACCTCTCCGTGGTACGCCGCATTTTGCTTGAAGAGAACCGTTCCGTCGGGATCCGGGAGGCAGCAAAACCCCACCTCGAAATGAGACCCATTCTTCGGAACTGCATAGCGAAAGACCGCCTGCGGTCCGGAGTTGCCCTGCTCCCAGTGAGTCCACTGATACACACTACGCGGCGAGGAGGCGTCTGCGAACACCACCGCTAATATGGGGCCAAAGGTGCCCCATGTCTCCAACTCCCGCTCGTGCGCATTCAGTTTCTTTACGTTCTTAGCATTGGCGTCCACAACATCCTTACCGTCGCGAAAGGTCACTGTTGTGCGGGACGTTGCAGTTGGGTGCAATGATTGGTCGCTCGTCACGGTCTTCCACGCCCGCTCATCTTTCTTGGGTGGTTCGTCGTATTGGACCGTAGTGCGCGTTGCGAAGAAGTCCGGCAACTTGACGATAGTCTTACTCAAATAATCGATGGTGCGCCCGAGCATCTGCCGTTGTGCGGCCCGATCCGGAGTCGCAGTGGCTGGAATGTCTGCCGTCGGAAGAGAAGAGAAGGCCGACCTGTCGGCCAGCGCAACCAGTGCCGCCCGGGACCTTTTCGCCGGGCTGTCGGGCCTTCCATGATGACAACTTGGTGCTGCTCATCCGTTCGGTCAACTCCACGCCGAAGAGTTCTCGAGCAAGCTCCTTGTCCCCGCTGGCGTGGGCCGCCTCAAGCATCTGCTCCAACTGTTCTACGGTTAAGCGCTTCGCTTCGGAAGGATGATCGTGGTAGACCGGCTGATTGTAGTAGCCGGTGTTGGTTAGGGATATCAGATCTGGCTTTCTCACCACTACTTTCAAATCGTGATAGTCATCCACCTGGTCCGTAAGCGGTGGATCAAAGGTCAAGGTATAGGACACGCTCTCCTTCTCGATACATTTTCGGATCGCCTCTTCCACGTCGCCGCCACTTGTTTCAAGCAAGCTACCGCCGCTTTGTATTGCGAGCACAGGCAGCGCCAGATGGCCAGGTTTGACGGTGTCACCCGGTTTTAGGGGGGCGAGAAAATCCAGATAGGCAAGATAGGTATCGGGATCCGGCCACTCCCTAACACTCCAGAGTGAGATGCGCGCCTCGCGCAAGCGGGTCGAGAGTTCAGTGATCGAATCAAAGGCAATCTCGCCTCCTGTAACAGGCCATCCTGAACCCAGCCAAAACAGCCATCTGGGAGGTGTGCGGGGGATTGAAGGTGAGAGTGTAGAAGCTCCGCTCCTCTTCGACGCAGTGCTCGATGTCTCGATCCAGGTCGCTCGACGAGTTCAGCACCAGGCCTCCTGTGTGCGTCGCGATCACCTGGAGTGCCATTTTGGCCGGATGCATATCCTTTTGCGACCGGGGCGCTTCGAGGTAGTCGTGATAATCAAATGACTGGTCTGGATTCGGCCACAGGTTAATGTTGTCCAGCGTGATTCGCGCTTCCCGTAACCGCGTAGACAATTCCGTTGCCTGGTCGAAACTGATGTCGCCGCCATTCACAGGCCAGCCCGGACTGATCCATATTGCGACTTTGCGGCCTGCGATCTCCCGCTGATCGATGGCAATCGAGCCCAGGGCGCGCAGAGAGAGCGGGTTGGGCTGCGACCTGCCTTCCCATGAGCCAAGTGGACCGGGTTGATTATGCCGGCCTGGTCTCCACACCGTTCGCGGAGACTTGTGCTGCTCTACCTCCTTGGCCAGTAGATTTCCATCCCGCGTAGGCTTCGAGGACGAAAACAGCCCGTCGCGCGTGAGCCGATAGAGGAAATATGGAGAATCCTGACGGCCGCTATTCCGGCGCAGGAATTGAACAATCGCGCTTTCGGTTCGCGTGAGCTGTTGGGGCGAGAGATTGATGGCGTCGAGGACGAAGATCAGCTCGGGCGCTGGTACGGACGCCTCCAGAGAGTTGTGCATGGTGCGAATCTTTGCCGGTCGGCCGTTGTCGAGAAGAGTGAAATCCCAAGGCGGGAGGTGCGAAACCGGGTTCCCTGCCGAGTCCGTTACAACCAGGTCGATGCTGAAGAGGCCATCCCGCACGACGGAATCGGTGGCGCTCAGAGGCGCCAATGGCTTCTGCGCAACGGACGGATCTCGCAAAGGCGGGGTTTGCCCGCCTGCCCCGCAAGTCCCGAGAATCATCATGCCTGCGATAAAAGATGTGCGCTGCGGGTTGAGTCGCTTCACCACGGTTCAACATGCCCCGGAGTCTCGCGGCGAGCATAGCATGGAATGCGTCCGGGGCGCGATGCGAGACCGAGGTGATCTCACGGTTTGACTCGCTGTCCTCTTTTAAAACAAGGCGATGTTGGCGAGTCACCGGCAACGCGGAAGTTATGCAGTTGTCCGTATAACCGGCTTTGCGGTGATGTGGCACACCGCTAGGTCGGCAACGGATTCCAGGCGGGCACGTGTACGATATGCCGACTATACGGACATCCATGATAAGTAGAGTCAAGGAAAAAGCGAGAATCTTCGTGCCGCGCGCGGAGGGCGCGGGATGATGTATGTTTTTGCAGTTCCTTTCATAGCGCTTTTGTTTTTGGTTCCTGCGGTGGAACGCAGCCAGACATCCATTTGCTGTCTCAGGCCGGAGCCGTCACAGATGTTTGAGTTGAGGTTCTCTGCCATTCTCGAAACAAGTGAGTTGGAGCCTTGGGAGCGGGTGCTCCGTCGCTCAGCCGAAAAGTTGTGAGACCTGGCAGAGTGCGCTTGAAAAGCCCTGAATATGACAGCCGTAGTTATGCTGCAACTCTGCTGTTAACCTGGTGAGTTACGAAGACACGTTCTCGACGATCGATGGCCAGAAGGTATGCTGCCAGCTTGCGGGCGACGGCGATGGTAGCTTGGTTACGGTTGCTCTGCGCGGCTTCGCGCTCGTAGAGAACGGCCAGCTCCGGGTTTGAGTCTCGGAGCCAGATGCGCGGCCTCCAACAGCACCGTCTGCAAGTGTCGATTGCGCTGTTTGGAGATGGGCATGCGCCTGGAACTGTCGGCCGAGGTTTTCTCTCCGCTGCACAGGCCGCAGTAACTGATGACCTGCTTGACGGAGTGGAACCGCTCGACCTCGCCGACTTCGAGCACCCAGGTCAGCGCCGTGACGTGGCCGATGGCAGGAATCGTCATCAACCGCTCGACTCGCGTTGCCAGCAGTGGGTCGGCTTCGAGCGAACGCAGCAGAGCTCGTTCCGTCTTCTGGGTGCGCTCGATCATCTCGCGCGTGAGCTTCAGCAGTGGCCACAGTGAGGGGTCGATCTCCCTGTTCGCGGGTAGAACCTGGTGGAAATATCCTTGCTGATGCAGCTTCTCCTTAGTTGTAGCTGACGCCGGACTCCATCAGCAGCTGCGCGATCTTGTTCTTCAAGTGGACGTTCTGCCGGACCAGCAGCTTCCGGTAGCGCAGGGTGCGCCGGCGCTGCCGGATCTCGATCGGTGCCATGTAGTACTCCGGCAGGAAGTCACAGCGCAGGCAGTCGGCGATCTTGCCTGCATCGATGCGATCGTTCTCCTTCTTCGCCACGGCAATGGCACGCAGCATCAGCGGATGAGCCACCTTCACCGCTGCCGCGTGCGGTCGAAGGTAGTCGTAGATCCAGCCTGTAAACATGGTTGCTTCCATCGCCACCGTCCAAGGCGTCGCCAGGGTCCCAACCCACTCCCGCAGGCCCTGCCGCGACGCCGGAATCTTGCCCTCCGACAGCACCTTGCCACTGATGTCCTTCACGCAATAACTGATCGTCTTCTTGTGGATGTCCAACCCGATGAAGTTCATACTTGTCACGAGGAGCCTCCTTGGATGTCTCTGAATCAGCCGCTTCTGCTGAGTTCAGCCCTTGTACACCAAGTGCTCCTCAGCCCAACGACTTATCCATACAAACAAGTGAATTCCGCGCATTTGTCGATGAGCGCATTGGCGATTGTGCATCAATCGAGAATCATTCCTGACGAGATTTGCGTTTGCGAGGACTAACTTCGTTTCCGATGCACGCCAGGCATCGATTGCGGTCTATGGCGGTTTTGCAGCGGCATAGGATCCCGGGGGTTCACGGAAAGGATCTACGGCAATGCGCTTGTAGCGCACTTCCAGTACCGTCAGGTGTTCTTTGCCGCCCGGAGCTTCGAGAACGACGGTGTCCCCCTCAGCTGACCGCATTAACGTACGGCCCAGAGGTGACGCCCAACTGACATGGTTGCGTCGAGGTCAACCCCGTCGGTGTCGACAATGTTCACCTCTCGCTCCGCTCCGGCGGCATTGGCATAAAGCACCGTTGCACCGAAATATGCCTTTGTCGCCCGCGGACCCGATCTCGGAGCTTCCGGATCCACCACTTCTGCGGCTTCGATCCGCTTTGAGAGAAAGCGAATCCTCCCATCGATCTGCCGCAGCCGACGCGGATGGCCCTTACTCACTCCACAGGCTTCAACAGCTTCGGGTCATCGAGCCCGGCCAAAAGCTCCGTATTCACTTTGATCCCGGTGCTCGTTTCAGTTACTCCTGGGAAGGTCTCAGGCTCCTACAGTTCAATTGCGGGACGTAGCGTGGCGGATCATACAAGACCTCATTCCACGAAATTAGTGTTATCTGCGTTACGGTTTTCGGAAGGTGGTGAGTTCGCGCCAGTTGAAATAGAGGTCGGGCAGGATGAGGTAGCAGCAGGAGAGGAATAGGAGGGTAAGGGCGAAGGCTTCTTCCGGCATGTTGAAGAATGCAGGGATAGGGTTGAGGATCCGGGAGAAGATGAAGTTGAGGGTGAAGACGTAGGAGCGGATCATCCACTGGCGGTGGACCTGGATCTGTCGGTTGCGGGCGGCGAGGAAGGCGGCGAAAGTGCAGAGCAGCCAGAGGGTGGCGGTGACTCCGTTGGCTAAAAAGAGGCTGGGGAGGGCATCGTGTTGCAGGATGAGTGCAGTTGGAGCAGAGATGGCGATGGAGATGACGTAGACACGGCCCATGATGCGGTGCCGTTTTAGGTGTCGCTGTCGGAAGCGGGTGGAGAAGAGGAATGGCCCGAGGATGGTTGCGAGAACTCCGGTGATGATGTGCGGAACGAGGAGCACGACATCCTTGATGAGTTTGGTGCGGTAGGCGCTCGGCTGATTGATAAGAGGAAGATCGGTGAAGATGAGGACGGAGATGCCGGCGAGTCCGAGAGTAGTCCAAAGCAGGTAAGTGGCTATCTTCCGCGAGGTGCCGGAGCGCGTGCGAGAGGTGGACATGGGTGTGTCGTTCCGGAGATCTGGTTGGGCATCGATATGTTCGAGAAGCATATCGGCAAGAGGATTCGATCCGTGTGAATTCAAGAGCACTGCGAAGGACCTCGGCTACACGCATTCGCGCAGAGTGCCAATGGTTACAAAATGATCAGCCAGAATTTGCTTCATTTCAACGCATTCGGAGCAATGATTTGGGTCAGGAGATCATCAGTTCCGCTAACACGCACCAAGTCTGGACTTTTAGAACCACCGTTGTAGTTAACTTCTGCTGTATGTCGGACTGCATCGTGATCGAAAACAAGCTGGAGCGTGCCCCCATGGGATGTTTGTGCGACAGCGTCGTGAAGGCCAGAAGAAGAGAAGGGGCGGTGATTTACCTTGATGATCTTCACTCCCGGAGTGACGCCAGCCTGAAAAGCGGTCATATCGCGACTGACATCCAGTACCGTACCATCCTCGTTGAGGAGAATGCCTATAGAGAATCTCTCATCAACCGTTGCCTGGCTTCCCCATAGGGGCCACAAAAGGTCTGTCTTATGGGCTCGTTCTAGATGGCGGACTATGTTTGTCTCCTGAGCCCGATATGAGAGCCGCCAGCCAGCTTGAATTATGCCTCCAGTCGGCGGCGCCGGACTCGTCGACTGAAGTCGTTGCGCAAAGAAGGTTTTCCAATCGTAGGGCTGCACGGCGTTAAGGTCTGCAACGACGTCCTCGAGAGCATATGTCTTCGAATGTCCGTTCAAGACCACTGGGAAGAAGAGCTTACAGAAGTTGTCAAGCGTATGCTTGTTGCTCGAGAGCCGCCGTATGGTGGTGTCAGCTTCAAGCCAAATGAGAGCTCCCTCGGCATAAAAATCTGTGGAGCGCCGTTCGGTCTGCCAAGCCGCGGGCGCTGTCGTGAGCAGTTGCACTGCGACAGCGGTGTCTTCCATAGATCGCCACTGCCTGCCGGGATGAGTCGCCATCTCCGCTGCATCTAAAGCCATAGCCTCTCGAAAATCCCTTGGGCTCCAAAATCCACTGCGTGTTGTGAGGACCATTCCTAGATACTCTGTCAGGCCCTCATAAACCCAGACTAGATCCGCCTTTAGGGGTTGTTGGTAGTTCAGTGTGTCGAAGCCGCTGGGGACCCGAGCTTTACCGTTCCAAGCATGTACAAATTCATGTGGGATGGTCGATGCTGTGGTCAGAAACTTATCGGGTGAAGAGAGTGCGTCTTCGACAAATCGGTTGTCGCTCGATGAAGAATGCTCCAGCGTGTAATGAGCAAGCGGATCGCTTAAGGTCAGCAGAAGATGATATTTGGAGTAAGGAGCGCCGCCGAATAGTGATTCCGCTTCCTCGACCAGTCGCGTGAAGTGACTTACCTGTTCAGAGCAGATGCGAATGGAGCGTTCGCTTTCTCCAGCCAGATCCAGTTCCACAGCTTTGTGACCTCCCAATTGGATCTTTCGGAAGTGCTCAGCGGCAACTACTGGAGAATCGACTAGAGTTTGGAGCGACACAGATGCAAAATCTATTTGGCCGGCATTCTCGTGCTGCATTGCCAGTGCAGTACCAAATAGCCAACCACGAGGTAAAAGTAATCGACTTTGTAGCATCAGTCTGTCTGCTGGCACATCCGCCAGGAATAACAGGAGCTGCCACCAATTGACAATGGCGATGTGTTCGCTAGTTGTAACAGTGGCAGAGAATCCATCAGAGATATCTACAGATGCGAAATCGAGATCGACATCTAAATCAGTTGCACCAGCAGGAATGTTCAGCTTGAAGTCATATATTTCGACATTGTCTCGATGCCATGGCAGAGAATTGCCTTTGCTGCTGAACTTCAACTGGATGATCTGATTCAGAGCTCCGGCTGGGGCATGCTCGCCAGGAATCCATTTTGGATAGCCAAGTGTCAAGGGCCCAGGTTTGACTGGAATCGTGAGATGGGAATGAATAATACCTTTTTGGTAGTCATTCAAATCTACAGTTATTTTTATAGGCGTTTGTGCATACGCGAACACGCTCGATAGGAAGATAGACATCCCAATACAAAGTTGATTCCAAACAGTTTTTACTGAGTTCATCGTTATTCCTTGGTGGATCACGGACGACCCGGCCACGAGATATGTTTTCCGTCTAAACCTTTTAGCATTCCAGCCAATTTCGTCTTGGAAGCTTGGATAGCGGCGTCTATCTGGATCAGTTCGACACAGTTCATCTATGACAATTCTGATTGGAGCGACGGCACACGTTCATGGGGGGAAGGGTACTCAGAAGTTGAGTTATCGCTCACGAACCCTGCTCCTTTGTGGGAGTCGGGATCTTTCAGATTCATTCCCACTCCAGTCAATGTGTGGAACCCGAAGTATCAGAAAGGAACTGGTTCAGATCGTGAAGAAAAGAAGATTCCTCTTCGTAGAATGGAAAGTGCCTGGTTTTCTCGTAGATTACTATCTTGGCCCCCGGTACTGCTTGCGAGATTTTCCAGCCCGTCACGACGGCGGAATTGATGTCGTAACGTCCCCACATTACGAGGGTCGGAAACGTGAATCTCTTCAGATCATCGGTTAAATCGCGATTCTTTAGCGCATCCTGAACCGCATCATCGATATTTTGGTTATTAACCTTGGCCAATTCTTCGCTACTGAGTTTCCCGATCAGTTCCTGAAAACGTTCTTGGCTGTAGAAATCTCGTGCGAGGAATCGCCTAAGCAACTCCCCAGAAGATTTGGCCGCTGCATCGTTTCCCTTTGCAATCTCGTCTTCATTGGCGAGTTGATCGGGAAACACCTCTTCAAACAGGTAGCGCGACTTATACCAATTTGGGCCTGCAGAATCAATGAGAACGAGGTGCTGAATACGCTGAGGATATGCAGCAGCATAGGCCATGCTGAGCAATCCACCCCAGGAATGGCCGATGAGATCGATCCTGTTGTAGCCAAGCCTGACGCGAAGAGCCTCGAGGTCGGCTACCTGAGCCTCTAGTCCTTCGGGAGCGGAGGCACGCAACAGCTTTGATTTCCCAATTCCACGCTGGTCGTAAAATATGACGCTACGGTTCTGCGAGAACTTCTTAGTGAACACGTCTGTGAGATACATGTACGTGTGGGAGAAGCCTGGGCCCCCATTGACAATGATGGCCGGAGTCTTCCCCGCATCATGTCCAAACTGCTCGTAGGAAAGATCAGTATCTGCCGTATGCACGATGCCTGTAGATTGTGGAGTTACCTCTGCCTTGGACGTTGGCGGGGCAACCACGGAACAGAACAAACCGACTAACACGGAAAGAAAAAAAATCATCAACATTCCTTACAGATTGATTGCGTTTAGAGCACTTGAGTTTGCTCGAAATAGTTTTGCTCTTGGCGGAATTACCTTCCTAAAGAGAATCAAAATGTTGAAGTAGATCATTCGGGGTCTGTGACAGCTCACAGACCCCGTAAGTTCGCTGCTCTTACTTCACATCGTGTAGGAGACTTTCGGGAAGTCAATATCGACGTCTGTCGACGTGTTGAAATAGTTGGTGAACACATTCAGCGCGACGTGCGCGATGATCTCAGCGATATCGCCATCCGAAAAACCAGCGGCACGGACCGCAGTCAAATCGGATTCGGTTATCTGCCCACTAGTGTCCAGCATCCTCTTAGCGAAACTTAGTGCTGAGGTCTCCCTAGCGTCGACACCGTTGCCTTGACGTCCAGCTAGGATCTGCTCTTGGCTGATGCCAATCATCTTGCCGACGGCGGTGTGTGCCGAGAGACAGTACTCGCAGCGGTTCTGTTGGGCGGTGACCAGGGCCAGTTTCTCCCGCAGCTTTGGGTCGAGATGACCGCCGGCAAGCGCCCCGCTGAAACCCAGATACGCTTCCAGGACAGAGGGTGAGTTGACCATAACCTTGGTCATATTGGGCACTAATCCCAGTTTGGCCTTTACGTCATCCAACAGCTTTTTGGCTTTTCCAGTGGCGACTGAAGGATCGATAGTTTGTAAACGAGACATCTTGTACATTCCTCTTCTTGCGACCGCTTAGCGGTCTGCACATTTGTGAGATACGTATTAGCCGATCCGGTTACAGGAGATAGCTCGGCCTCTGTTGCTCTATTGCCAACCAAAATCGCAACGACTGTGTGTCAGTCGTGCGGATAAGTTATCAGCACTCGAACCCGCGCCAATTCGTATGACGGAAAAGTAACAAGGACGAATATGCGACCTCTATTTTGTCGCGCGTGTTGGATACACGATCAGACATTTGGTGCAGAGAAGACGATTCACGAACGAAGCTTTTGGGATATCGCTGCATGTACTAGAGCTGTGTCAGTGTATTGACGAAAGCTCGTCGCTTTTCCGTCAGTTACCTCCCATCGATGTGCAAACGGCGCTACAAACGCTTTGCCCGTTCGCCTGAAGAGGCCGTTGTAGTTTCCGAAAGCGACAACCACAGAGCCCTCGATTGTGAACGCCTCAGGTTTCGCCGAGAAGTCAGCCCAGTCACGTCCCAGCGGGGTTAACAAATTCTCAAGCACAGCCTGAGGCCCAGTCCAAGTACCGGAGTAATAGGGGAATCCCTCCGCCTCCGTCCATTGCACCGTGCTGTCGAGTTGGCTCAAGGCCGCGGGCACATCGCCGCGGCCAAGAGCGTCATAGAAGGACTGCACTACATCAAGTGGTTTCATGGGGCTGGCTCAGTCCAGACTAGCGAATGCTCAAAGTGGCCAGAGAACCTAGGCCAAGATTGTCGACGAGACTACGCTGAATCGGAGCAACGGCGGTGTTCAAAGCATCGGAGCCGAAGGGCAAACCGACAATAACTCGGTCGGGGCGCTGGCCCGCAGGAGTCCCAACGAGCTTGTCGATGGCGTCCGCGATGTCTTGAGGATTCGGTGCATTTTCACCCTGGAACATACTCATGAAGGTCTGCAGAATCTTTCCGGGAATCTCAGCGACTTCTCCATAAGATCCGGATCGGGCAGCATCTGCGGGCTGCTGCGCTGCAGCGAACAAGTTTGTTGGATACGCACTCGACTGAACCAACACCACATCTACACCCAACTGCGATAGCTCGTAGCGATAGCTATCGCTCAGGGCTTCGAGAGCCTGCTTGGATGCGCCGTAGAGCCCGTAGAAAGGCATAGTCACCCTCCCCAGAATTGATCCGACATTGATCACAAGGCCGGCGTGCCTCGCACGAAGGGTCGGTAAGACTGAGCGGAGGACTCGTTGAACACCGAACACGTTTACCTCAAACAGGTCTCTTGTCTGCTCGGGCGTGAATGTCTCGGAGATGCCTGCGAAGGCCACACCCGCGTTGTTGATCACAACATCGAGCTGGCCGTTCGACTGTTTCAGAACTTGGGCAACTGCGCTGACAACACTCGTCTCATCGGTGACGTCGAGTTGGATGACTTCAATCTTCTTACTCTTGAGTTCGTCTGCAACCTGCTTCTTCTGTCCGTCTACAGAGCGAAACCCTGCAAACACCCGATGCCCAGAAGCAGCCAACTTTTCAGCGGTGAGGAGCCCGAAGCCGCTCGATGCACCAGTAATGAGAATCGTCTTTTCCATTGTATTTACCTTTCAGTTTGGAGCCCGGATTCGAGCTGTTTGGCGTCAATGTGCCCCGGGGTTATAGGCCAGCTCATAAGTTCACAGCAAAAGCGCATCAAGGCAGAACGGATGATATTTCGCGTCCAATCATGACTACACGCGTTGCCCACGCCGAATAACCCAATGCATTCAGCTGATTGTGTGCAAGCGGCATACCAAACTCGGTGCATCTACCGTTTATGGCAGATTGTCTAGCTAAGTTGCTCCTTCTCTGCGGAGTTGATTTGCAACGTTAAACGGGCTCTCAATCCGCAGCTGACGAAGGTGTGTCGGAGGTCCGACAGTGACGGATGTAAGTTGGGAGGTTTCGTCGCGGTGCGCGATTGCGTTGCCGCTTGCGCCGCCGCAGTATTCAAAACATTGAAGCGCCCAGAATCTTAGACATGTCACACTCATCTGCGAACGTTGCGTTAGGGGCTCCGTTGGGAGCCTAGACGATGATGGTGTTGTCGAGCATTACCTTCTCAGTGAGCGCCCACTATAACGCGGCCGGTCTGATGATCCATTGCGGTGATGCTGCGTGCATAGGCGCGACTGGGTCGGGCAATGTTCTTGAATTGTCCGAGATATTTCAATGGTGCTTGGTATGGAATGTGTATGTGTAGTGTGATGAAAGTAATGTGAAGGTAAAACGAAACCGCCGTTTTTAGGTCATCGATAGCATGACGGCTGTGTTATCAGGCATAGTGAATGGGCCGATCTCGACGCGCCGTTTATTGTCGAGATACCAGTCAATGACGTCGTGGTCCTATGTGAAGTGAAGTGGTCAAATGGCCCCGATCAACGCACCATACTCGTAGTCGAAGAGGCATTGTTTGAGGGCAATACTTGGGGATCAGCAACCTATAAACCACGCTTTCAGTGTTCAGGAAACTCAAAGCGCCTAATGCACTTTGGGTATCGTGAGGCTCCCCAAAATGCTTCTTGTCATAGACCGACTCCGCGCCTTGGGGCAGGAAGCGTCGCATCACGCGACCTGATTGACCACGGGTTGCCCTCTGCGCAGCCGTTCGATATTAGCCGCGACCACATCTGCGATGCTGCTGAACGAATCTTCTGTGACACCAGCTATATGCGGCGTAACGATCACATTCGGGGCCTCGAGGAGTGGGTGAGTCACAGAGGCCGGCTCGCGTGAAAAGACATCTAGCCCAGCGCCAGCAAGATGCCCTCGGCGCAGTGCGCCGAGAAGTGCATCATCGTCGACAAGGCCACCGCGAGCGATATTGATCAAGTATGCCCCGGCCTTGAGAGTCTCAAGTTCGTGGGCGCCAATGAGTTTCTCAGCCTTGCGGATGGCGAGTGGACAATCCGCATCGCGATGCGGGGCTTTGCGATACAGGAACAGACCCTCAAGCTGGACCAGAGCGACTGTGCTGGGTATGGACGACCCGGGTACAATGTCAAATCGACGGTTTGTGAACTGTTCTAAACCGTTTCATAAGCCAATTCGCAAGACAATGACATGACAACCCGTTCAAAGAGGAATTTCTCGTACCGTGAACTGTCTGCGATCAACGATCGTCGTCTTCTTAATATCGGAGCATGTGTCCTCTCTGAGAGATAGTGGGAGCGGGCAATCGGGACCGTAATGGAACTTCGGCATTTCTCTCAAAGAGATCGAGATTGTGTCGAATTGCAGGAAAAACCGCGAGTGTGACGCGCCTTCGGAGTAGTGCATGTGCAACGGCCCCGAAGATCGCAAACACGATCGCGGGGCTATCAACTTTCTGTTCAGGTCAGAAGTCCAGCCGCAGGGCGAGCTGTCCTGTGCGGTTGCCCGCGTTGTCGGCTGTCTGCACCGAGGTGATCTGCCCGAACGATGCCGGCGCCGAGACGTTGGTTGCTGGCGCGGCGATGTTCGGGTGGTTAGGTAGGTTGGTGAAGGTCGCCTCAAAGCGCAGCCTCAGCGACTCGCGGAGGGGGAACGTCTTTGCCAGACCTCCTGCTACCGCGGCAGTGCCCGGCCCGACGAGGCTGCCGACGGCGCAGTTGCCGACGCGTCCCGGCGCGGGCGTGGCGTTGTAGGCGTTGACGTCAAAGTAGTTGTTCAGCGTGCGATTGGCTGGTACGGGATTGCCGATGCAGTCCGGCCGCAGCGCAGCGCCACGGAACACCAGGTTGAGGTTCGCGGCATCGTTGCTTGGGCTGGTGGTCGGCGTAAGGTACGGTCCAGTCTGCCACAACGAGACGGTGCTGATCTGCCAGCCGCCCAAGACTGCATCTTCAAGGCGATTCATGTTGCTCAGGTACTGGCGATTGTTGCCGAAGGGCAACTGATAGATCGCCGAGACCAAGAAGCGCTGGCGCCGCGTGCCGACGACGTTGCCGCGATTGGCGCGGAGGTTGAAGCGATCGGCTACGGGCGTTCCGTAGTTGACCTCGGGCGCGAAGACTGATGGAGCGTCGCCGGCGGCGTTGCTCAGGTTCTTCGCCCAAGTGTGGTTTACCTGGAAGAGCAGGCCGTGGTGCAGCTTCTGGTTGAACTCGGTCTGCAGAGCCTGGTAGTTGGCGTTGCCTTGGTTCTCGCTAGAGAGAAGGCGTCCCCAATTGGGATACGGCCGCTGGCTGTAGTCGTTGGGCGTGACGCTGGCATGCTGCTGGTTGAGGTCGACGGTCTGGCCCATGCGGTAGGAGTTCATCCCGACGTAGCTGACGCGCAGGCTCAGGTCATTGGTGAGCTGACGCTCTACGGTCATGTTCCACTGCGCAGCCTGCGGATCGCGGAAGTGCAGGTTGACGTTCTGGTAGAAGTCACCCGTACCCGCGACCTGCGCCGGTGTAAGGGGAGCTGCCACGTTGGGGAACTGGAACGCTGCCTGGCCGTTGGAGAGCAGGTTTGCGGTCGTCTGCACCACACCGACGTTGATGTTGGTCGTGTTGAAGGAGAGCTGACCGAGGCTGGTCATGGTGAAGATGCCGAAGCCCGCACGCAGCACCGTCTTGTTGTCACCAAAGGGACGATAAGCAAAACCCAGGCGCGGTTGGAAGTTTTTCTTATAGAAAATGCGCAGACCATCGCCTACGCCGACCTTGCCAGCCTTCTCGATCGGAACGCAGGGCAGGTTCTGGTTCACGCCCGGGCAGGCGTTGATCGTATTCAGCATCTCCTGCCGTGCAACGCCGTTGTTCGTCAGGATAAAGCCGCCGTTGGTGGGATCGAAGGCTCCGAGGTTGTTGTTCTCACTGATGAATGGAGGCAGCGCCTGCCAGCGTAGTCCGGCGCTCAGGGTGATATAGCGAGTCATGTGCCACTCGTCCTGCGCGTAGATACCGGTCTGCCAAGCGTGGAGCTTGGTGTCAGGCCCGGAGCGCGCAACGTAGCTCTTCGAAGGCAGCCCCAGCAGAAGATCGGAGAAGGCGTTGCCGCTGAAAGTGGCTGCGTTAAAGGTGAAGGAGCCGAAGTCGTTCGATCCGCCGAAACTCTCCAGATCGGTATAGCGCACGCGGCGAACGTCCACGCCAAACTTCACCGTGTGGTTGCCCTTTACCCACGACAGGTTGTCGGTGAACTGGAGCGTCTGCGAGCGCGTCGTTCCCGTCTTGTCGCGGCCGACAGGAGTGAAGTTTGTCCCATCGCTGAAATCAAAGGTTGGAAATGCATTCACGTTCGGTACATCGCTCAGGTTCAACCCCTGCAGCCCGAGTGTCTGCACCGCGCTCGCCCCGCTGATGGGGAAGTCGACTTTGGCCGTGTAATACGTCAACCCGAAGCGTGCCTCGTTTAGCAGCGTCGGCCTGATCGTGTAGTTGTGCGAGAAGATCAGGTTGCGGTTCGTCTCGCGATGCACCTCGGTCGGCAACAAGTTGTTGGTCGCCGTCGTGTCGACGTCCTTCCAGCTCCATCGGCCGTATATCTGCTGCTTGTCGCTGATGGTGCGGTCGATGCGCGCATCGTAGCCATTGATGTTGGCGGGAGAAGGCGCCTGCGCGCGATAGTTGCCCGTTAGGTCCGTGCCGGTGTCGACGTTCGGAAGCGGAACGTATTTATTGAGCAGAGACTGTGAAACCGCGCTCAGTTGGCCCGATGGAATTTGGTTGTTGGCAAATGGATGGCCCGTTGAGGGATCGACTGCCGCCGATCCGGGAAGATTAGTCAGGTTGCCTGAGCGCATCGCCGCTGTAGGCACGCTCAGCACGAGCGGAGTAGTAAAGCGCCGCCGGTTGCCCTCATAGCCGGCGAAGAAGAACGTCTTATCTTCGCCGGGCTTCACGTGCGAAAGACGCAGCGGCCCGCTGAGGCTTCCCCCGAAGGTGTTGTAGGCCTTGTGCGCCTTGCTGTCAAACCCCCATGTCTTTGCGTCCAACGCGCTGTTCTGCATGTACTCGAAGACGCTGCCGTGAAAATTATTCGCTCCGCTCTTAGTGATAATGGTCACGTCGGCCATCTGAGAGAACTCGGCGTTGTTGTTGAACTGCGTTACCTTCATCTCACTGATCAGCTCCGATGAAGGGTTCATGTTGTTCAGCGCGCCGTTCTGGCGAATATTCACCGTCGAGGTGCCGTCGACGGAGTATTGGATCTGCGCAGATGTTCCACCGCCGATCGACAGATTGCCGTTCGAGTCCTGCTGCACGCCCGGCACCGCCGCAAGCGCCGTAAGCGGGCTGTCATTGCCTCCGCGGTAGTTCATTGGGAGCTCGACCACCTGTTCGAAGATCTTAGTGTCGCCGATTGTCCCGGTCTCCGTGTTCACGGTCGATGCATCAGCTGCCTCTACCGAAACCGCCTCCTGCGATCCGCCGATCGCCAACTTTAGGTCGGCACGTAGCTGCTGCCGCGCGGCGAGCGTCATTCCGGTCAGCGTCTTGTCCACAAAGTTCGACGCAGAGGCCGTCACCGCATAGGTGCCTGGGTTGAGGTTCAACACCAGGTACTCGCCGCTATCGTTCGTGGTCGCGTCGCGCGATGAATTGTCGTTCAGGTTCGTCACATGCACATGAGCGCCGGAAATCACCGCGCCCGAAGGGTCCTCGACCGTCCCGAGGATACTTCCGAAGGTCGATTGAGCGCGAGCGGCGGTACCTTCGCACACGAACGCGAGACATAGAACAGCTAGTAGATAGAGCCAGTTCCCCGTGCACTTTTGTGTTATCAAAGCGCGTCTGGAATTCTTCTGAGGGGTGCCGTTAATTCTTGCGTCGCCCTGTTTTCTACTTAGTCTTAGTTCTGTAACGGCAAGCGAAGCAGATTGAGAAAGGCCTTGAATGTACATCATTGAAATCACCTCGGGAGGCCAAAATCTTTCGGCCTCACTTAGTGAATCGAGAAATTCGTAAGGTACGCATAAAATGATTACTTATGAGTTCTTAATGGGTTTAACGCTAAAATTGTCGTTCATCGGACCCAGAGAATGACTAAAAAGGCACTTCGCGAGGTTGCGCTCAAGATCGTGGTTGGAATACTGGCGGCCTTGTCGATCACCTGGCTTGCCTACCGATTTCATTTCAATCTCTCTTCTGCGACTTCGATTCATCTCTTTCTGGTAACCGCCATTGCATTGCGGTGGGGCTTTCTTGAGGCGAGCATCGTATCTCTGGTGTCAGTGGCTTGCCTCGATTACTTTTTCACCCAACCGTTGTTCCATTTTTATATGACGGACTCCCATGACTGGGTAGCTCTGGTCACCTTTGAAAGTGTCGCCTTGCTCGTTAGTCGTCTATCGAATCAAGTCAGCCGTCACGCCCGCGAAGCCGAGATACATCGAACACAACTGCAGAAGTTGTATGAGCTGAGCCAGAACGTCCTTCTTCTAGAACACCAAAAACCGGCCGATCAGCAACTAGCGGACTTGATTCTGTCGACGCTTCAAGTGAAGGGGGTTGCTCTATGGAACGGTTATGACTTACGTCTGAGCCTGAGCGGCGTCTGTGACGTCACAGACGATGAAGTGCGTTCCACCTACTTTACGGAGCGCAACGAGGATGACCCCCTAGCAGGCATTTCGCGACGCGTCTTGCGCTCGGGCACGCGAGCCATCGGCTCGATGATCATCTGCGGCCATTCGCTCGATGATGCTTCGATCAATGCAACCTCCTCGTTGACAGCTGTTGCGATCGAGAGAGCACGCTCTTTCTCTGCGGAAAGCAGTGCTGAAGCTGCGCGGCAAAGCGAGCAACTTCGTTCTGCCGTGTTGGATGGTCTCGCGCACGCTTTTAAGACTCCGTTGACAACGATTAGGAGTTCAAGTTCCGGCCTGCTCGAAATGGATACGTTGTCCGGCGCTGAAAAGAGGCTCGTGGCACTGATCGATCAGCATGCCGATCATCTTAACGACCTAACCACCCGCCTGCTCCGCACGGCGAGAATCGACAACGCGGACCTCAAGTTGAAGCGGGAACAAATTGACCTCACTCAACTCATACAAAACAGCGCTGAGGCATCGGGGCAGGATCTGGGCACACATATCGTCCATCTTCAGGCCAGGATGCAACATAGGATGGTATGGGCCGATAGACATCTCCTGGAGATGGCACTCTTCCAATTGCTGGATAATGCCGCCAAATATGGGAGACCCGATTCTTCGATCACGATCGACGTTCAGGAAGATCCGGCCGAGACGCTTATTAGTATCAAGAATGAAGGTTCCTTCATCCCGCCTCACGAAAGAGAAATGATCTTCAAGCGCTTCTATCGCAGCCCAGGTTCAGATCGAAAGGCATCGGGGACAGGCCTCGGTTTATCCGTAGTCAAGCGGATAACGGAAGCGCATCAGGGGCGTGCGTGGGTAAATAGCGACGAGTCAACGGGAACAACTTTCTTCCTTTCGTTGCCCCGAACAGCAAAGGAGATATAGGCGTGGCGGGGCGATTGAATGCGCTCATCGTTGAGGACGATGCAGGAATCCGGCAAAGCCTGTTTGAGACTTTGACTGCATTGGGATTCATGGTTGGGGAGGCCAGCAACGGAGAACAAGCCCTCGCCCGTCTGCGATTGGCCGACTATGACGCAGTATTGCTTGATATCAATATGCCTGGGATGGGAGGAATCGAAACCTGCCGCAGAATTCATCGCAGCCATCCACACATCCCTGTCATCATGCTCACCGTGCGGGAGGAAGAGGACGACAAAGTGGAGGCGCTCGATGCGGGTGCCGACGACTATGTGACCAAGCCTTTTCAAATTAGAGAGCTTACGGCGAGGTTGCGTTCTGCAATCCGTCGTTCGAAGACCTCGACAGTTCCAACCGACTCTACTGTAGTGATTGGCGCTTTGCGGCTAGACCCGGATCGTCATCGTGTCGAGAAGATGGGGCAAGAGGTTCGCCTTACTCCGAAAGAGTTCGCGATGTTGCGTTATCTGATGGAACACGCAGGTCGCCCTATCCCTCACAACCGTCTACTGATCTCTATATGGGGACCGGAGTATGGTAACGAGCGCGAATATCTACGCGTTCTTATCAACCAACTTCGAAAAAAGATTGAAGACGACCCGGCACAACCGTCCTATATATTGACGGAAAGTTATATTGGCTATCGCTTTCGCGAAGCATAGGACATCTGACTGCTGTTCCTCTACTCCCGATGCGACCGGTATGGATATTCGGCCGACATCTGGCTTCGAAGCACCCAAGTACGACTGAGAGAGAAAGGCAGTGGATTCCGAAGAGTCTGTGACCGAGCGACCGCAAAACCACGCAAACTTTACCTGACACTCTTACGGAATCTTTACCCACAATCAGTTCTAATTGAAGGGAATAAATTTCGGCGGAAGACTCGCGCTTGTTGATGTAGTTCTTGTCGTCACCGTTTATCAGGAATTGTATTTCCGGTCTATGCCTTCGTCAGTCTGTGTCGAGGGTCGCGCAAGAGAAATTGAAGTTCCTCATCTTCCTAACCAACCGAAAGCGTACGCATGTCGTTCTTCGATCTTGTTGTCGGTAAACCGCTCGCAACCTCTGAAGAGCGCGCTGAGCACATCGGTCCGATCGCTGGCATTCCCGTCTTCGGCCTTGACGCGCTAAGTTCGGCTGCCTACGGCCCTGAGGCCGCTCTCACGCTTCTTATCCCGCTTGGCCTGGCGGGCATTCAGCATATCGTTCCCATTAGCTTCGCCATCCTCGGCCTACTCGTCATCGTCTTCATCTCCTATCTGCAGACCATCGACGCCTATCCCCATGGGGGCGGCAGCTACACAGTCGCGTCTGAGAACCTCGGCGCGAACGCTGGGCTACTAGCCGCCGCCGCGTTGATGATCGACTACATCCTCAATGCAGCTGTCGGTATTTCCGCAGGGATTGGAGCGTTGGTCTCCGCTTTTCCAGCACTCCAGCCCCACACGCTCGCGCTCTGCCTTTCAATCCTGTTCGTCCTTACCCTTATCAACGTGCGCGGAGTTAAAGACACCGGTACCGTCTTCCTCATTCCCACTTACCTGTTCGTCGGCACGCTCCTGCTCGTGATCTTTGTAGGAGCGGTGCGCGCTTTCGCCGCCGGCGGTCATCCTGTCCCGCTCGTCGAGCCTCCGCACCTTCCAGTCAGCACATCGATGCTCTCCCTCTGGCTTCTCGCCAAGGTCTTCGCCAGCGGATGCACCGCGATGACCGGGGTCGAGGCTGTCTCGAACGGAGTCAACGCCTTCCGCGAACCTACGCAGAAGAACGCCAAACGGACACTCACGATCATCATCGGTCTGCTCATGGTTTTCCTCGCCGGCATTGCTTTACTATGCCGCGCATACGGGATTGGCGCCACCGATCCTGGATCATCCGGCTACCAGAGCATCCTCTCCCAACTAACTTCAGCTGTTATGGGCCGCGGTTGGTTTTACTACCTCACTATTGGCTCGATTCTCGCAGTGCTTGCGCTTTCGGCGAACACGTCGTTCGCCGACTTCCCACGTCTTACCCGCGCCATTGCACTCCGCGACTATCTGCCACACGTATTCAAAGTTCGCGGGCGTCGTCTGCTGTATTCTCATGGCATCGTTGCGTTGGTAGGTTTTACCGCGCTACTACTGATTGTCTTCGGTGGTGTCACCGATCGGTTGATCCCGCTCTTCGCCATCGGCGCCTTCCTCGCCTTCACACTCTCGCAAGCGGGAATGGTTGTCCATTGGAAGCGCAAGGGCGGTCAGGGCATGGTACGCCGCATGGTCGTTAACGCTGTGGGCGCCGTCGCCACCGGCATCACACTTGTCGTTGTGCTTGTCGCCAAATTTGCCGAAGGCGCATGGATCACCGCGATCCTTGTTCCGGCGCTCATTATTGCGATGAGCGCCGTCAAGCGCCACTACAACCGAGTCGCACGCCAAATCGCCGTCGATTGCCCCATGCGTGTCGACAACCTCGTCGAGCCTTTCGTCATTGTCCCGCTCGACCGATGGTCCCGCATCACCGAAAAGGGTCTGCGCTTCGCTTTGAAGATCAGTGACCAAGTGCAAGCTGTCCACGTTGACGCCGAGGATTGCTGCGACGAGGTCCGACAGATGTGGCAACAGAATGTCGCGGCGCCTTTGCTCGAGTCAGGAAAGGTCGTGCCCGAACTGATACTTCTCTCTTCACCCTACCGCTTCGTTATAGCGCCACTCGTCGAGTACATCCTGAAAGTCGAGCGCGACCATCCTGATCGTCAGATCGCCGTCCTGGTGCCGGAACTCGTCGTCAAACACTGGTGGGAGACTCCGCTCCACAACCAACGGGCTCAACTGCTAAAGCTCCTTCTTCTCGTACGCGGGAATCAGCGCATCATGGTCATCAATATTCCCTGGTATCTCTAAGTTAGGCCACTTAAAGTCTTCTCACTCCTGGCCCAATGTTCCCTCAGACCGGAGCATCAACATACGAGCTTCCTTGCCGGGGAATTGCCGCCTATAGAGAAGCTGCTTCCTTGATCACCTTGAACGGAGTGATATGGAACGGTCCTCTTTCATCCGACTCACTTCGCGCGAGAGAGCGGTGGGCGATATGGAAAGACTTGTTCCACGGAACGCCGAAGACAAAATGCGAGAATTTCGTCTACATAGTAGTTTTGAGCCGTCTAGCTCAAGTAGTAGATGAAAGGCTGGAAAGCCTGCGCTCTATCACTCGTGGGGATGGTCGGCAATTCGGAACAATCCTGCCGACCAACGATTCCAAACGTAGCGCCGAAGTGCACGAAAAACGAGGTTCTCGGAAACAAGCGTCTCGAATTTGTCGAAAAGACAACTCTTAGGCAGCTATTTCAACGGCCAAGGCCGTGGTTGATATTCTATCTCACTGTTTCAGATGCCGTGGCGTAATCAAGTAGTGCCCTGGGTGCAGCTCATAATAGACATTCAGATCTTTTACAAAATCGTGGCTTGGCTTCTCGAAGTCATCATGTACACAATGTACTCAGCTATGCGGCGGGATTGGAATAGCGAAATTCCGTATGCACTGCCCGACATACTTCCCCCTGCTTGAGCCTTCTCCACTTTCGACAGCACTCGGATTCCCTCCTGATCGAGAAGGTCAAAACCGTCGACAAAGAAGTATTCAAGATCCTCGCATGTCATTACCGATGCCGCTTCATCGGTGGGATTACTGGCCCAGATTGCCAAGGGGATATTGTCGTCAGCGATGAGATAAGGGAAGAAATCCAGGCGGTGGCTCTATTAGTCGGCTTTTCGATGTGCGCCATACTCTCGACCTCGGTCGCCGTCATTGCAATCGATTCCGCCTCAGAGCGGGTCGCGCGTTGTTCGGCACCATTTGAGAGTCACTTCTGAGAATTCGGCTTTTCGTTATCGAGCGGCTCCATATAGGAGCGAGACGATGATGTTTTCGATTGCTCTCGAATGGTCGTCACGGCAACAAAAGCCAAGGCGGCAAGAACACCGAAGAAGGCACCCATTGCCACAATTCTCGCAATTATCGGTAACTTTCCTATCGAGTACGGCGGTACGAGTGCATCTTCCGGCATCTTGATTAGTAATAACCCAATAACGATCGTAGGGAAAATTGCAGCGTAAATAATATTTCTTATAAATTCGAGACTCACTATTTGAAGTTTTCGCGACCGCTCTCTGCGGATCACCATATCCCAGTCCTCTCACATCCTGGTTAAGGTGATCGCAAAAGTTATAAAGATGGCATAAAGTGCCTTTCATCATGCTGCGGGCAAGGAACTGCCCATGACCTCTACGATTCACAGACTTGCTGAGTCAGAGCATATTTACTTCCGACGTGCGTTGAGTCTTTCCAGTGCCCCTTTGAGCGCCTCCAGCTTCTGACCAGCTTCTGCCAGCTTACCGGCGGCAGTGAGGCGCTGGTAGTCGGCAAAGTCTTTAGCGGCCTCAGAGATCAGTACGTCTATATCTGTCGAGGGTTGGCTCGTTCCGTGGGATAAAGGTGCGGTTTGCTGCGCGTCGTTCGCATTCAGCGACGAAGCCTCTCCGTCAAAAAGGGCCCTCAGGGCTGCCTGGAACGTAGTGCCGTATGCAAGCTTGTCCTGCAGCGCAAGCACGACCAGCCGCAAC
>Ga0193743_1000208_pt1 | contig 47289 bp, 84 predicted proteins | sample L2c2metaG_FD_143038 | JGI IMG/M metagenome (GOLD analysis project Ga0193743, IMG submission 143038) | Soil microbial communities from a riparian zone of the East river system, Colorado, United States - L2c2 | ecosystem: Environmental > Terrestrial > Soil > Riparian zone | place: USA: East River... | reverse complement strand
TGGGCTCCCGACCGCTTGAACAGTTCAAACATCCGGAGGGGGCGACCTCTCGATGTGTGCTGTCTGCGGCGAGTCAACACCAAAGAGCAAGACCGGACCGCGGGCCACCTACTGCTCTCGGCCATGTAGGCGCAGGGCTGAGTACCTGAGGTCGAAGGAGTCGGGGCGCTACGCGGAGATGCTCTCAGCCAGCCGAAAGGTTCACGCCGACCGGCCCTGCTCCGAGTGTGGCGTGCCATTTCTGGCGAAGAGGAACGATGCATCGTTCTGCTCGTCGGCCTGCGCGAACCGCTGGCGCGACCGGGAGAACCCTGCGCGCTGCTCGATGGCCGACTGCGATCGAGGCGTACGAGCCAAGGGGCTATGTAACGCCCACTACAAGGCGGAGAAGCGAGCAGCGGGCGTCTACAAGCCGGAACCGTGGTCGGATCGCCGACGCGACAACTACCAACGCCGGAAGGCGCTCAAGAAGGGTTCCTCCACCGGCCTCCAGGTTTTGAAGGCGACCATCGCAGAGCGTGATCGGTGGCATTGCCATCTTTGCGGCGAGAAGGTCGAAGACTCCCTGAGGTGGCCGAACCCGCTGAGTGCATCTCTTGATCATGTGGTCCCGCTCTCTCGCGGCGGAGCTCACGATCCTGCCAACGTCCGCCTCGCCCATCTCGGCTGCAACGTCAGAAAGGGCGCTGGCGGAGGCGGTGAACAGCTGCTCCTCGTGGGCTGAACACGTTTGCTGCGCGGTGCGATGCCGTGCGGCTGTCCTATGTGGCGCGATGCCACTGAGGGAGTGAAGTCATGTCTCGTGGTGGCGCTCGTAATCGGTCTGGTCCTCCGCCTGACCCGAAGTCCGGCCGGTCTGATCGGCGTGAGCTGGTTCTTACGGCTCTGCCGTCCGAGGGCTACCTGGACGAGATCCCCGACTTCCCGCTTCCCGACATGTCCGTCCGTGAGGGCGAGGTGTGGGAGCAGGCGTGGCGTACGCCGCAGGCTTGCGCGTGGGCTGTCGAGCCGTGGCGCTGGCGCGCGGTGGCGATGTGGGTGCGCTGGTCGGTGCGGATGGAGGCCGAGGAGGCTTCGGCCGCGCTGGGCAACGTGGTGGTTCGTTTCGCTGACCAGATCGGGATGACGCCGGCCGGCCTGAAAGAGAATGGCTGGGCGATAGCGAAGGACCAGCTGGCCGAGAAGCGAGCCGAGTCCGCCGAACCGACTGCTGCCCCACCGAGCGACATCAAGAACCGGTTCACGGTCGTCGCTGATGGCTCCGGAGGCTAAGCGGTACGTCGTCGACTTCCCAACTCTGTGGGTTGTCCCTGCGTGGATCGAGCATCACTGCATCATCCCGGACGGCTTCCGCAAGGGTGCCCCGTTTCGTCACTACGACTGGCAGTTGTGGTGCACGGTCAATCACTACCGGGTCCGCCCGGGTGTGGCCGCGTATGACGACAACGACTATCCGGTTCGGGCTGCGGCGTTCCATAACCGCAGGTCGCAGGTCATTGCGCCGCAGAAGACGGGCAAGGGTCCGTGGACGGCGACGCTGACGTCGAATGAGGCGGTCGGGCCGGCGCTGCTGGCTGGTTGGGCTGGCGACGATGACGGCTATGTGTGCGCTGAGCATGGCTGTGGCTGTGGCTGGGAGTATCCGTACGATCCGGGCGAGCCGATGGGTATGCCCTGGTCGACGCCGCTGATTCAGCTGTTGGCGACGTCTGAGGATCAGGTCGACAACGTGTATCGGCCGCTGCAGGCGATGGCCCGGGGTGGTCCGCTCGCTGATCTGATGCTGGTCCGTGAGGGCTTCATTCGGCTGCCGAATGATGGCCGGATCGACGTGGTTACGTCGTCTGCGCTGTCGCGTCTGGGTAACCCGATCACGGCCTACTTTCAGGACGAGACCCAGCTGTACAACCAGAACAACAAGATGGTCCGAGTCGCTGAGACTCAGCGCCGCGGCGCTGCTGGCATGGGCGGTCGTGGCGTCGAGACGACGAACTGCTACGACCCGTCGGAGCAGTCGACGGCGCAGCGGACCCGTGAGGCGAAGGCGAAGGACGTCTTCAAGTTCTACGAGCCGCCGCCGGCCGGGCTGAAATACACGGTCAAGGCGGAGCGCCGGCGGATCCACGCGGCCAACTATGCGGGCTCGCCGCACGTCAACCTCGACTCGATCGAGGGTGAGGCGGCCGAGCTCGCCGAGAAGGACCCAGGGCAGGCGGAGCGGTTCTACGGGAACCGGATCGTGGCCGGCCTGGGTACGTGGATGGACGGCGACAAGTGGAACGAGCGGAAGAAGCTCGAGGATGTCCCGCTCAAGACGCAGATCGTGCTGGGCTTCGATGGCTCTGACGTCGATGACTGGACAGGGATCCGGGCGCAGACCAAGGACGGTTACCAGTTCACCCCGGTGACGCCTGACGGTGGCCCGACGATCTGGGATCCGTTCAAGCACGGCGGTCAGGTGCCTCGCCTCGAGGTCGACGCCGCCGTGGACTGGCTGTTCGAGAACTACGACGTGATCCGCATGTACGGGGATCCGCCGTACTGGGAGACCGAGCTCGACGCGTGGGCCGCGAAGTACGGGGAGAAGCGCGTTCTGCGGTTCGAGACGTACCGGCCGGTGCAGATGCACGCCGCCTGTGAGCGGCTGCTGGTCGACGTGAACAAGGCCGAAAGCGCGTTCCACCACGACGGCTGCGACATCACCGAGCAGCACATGCGGAACGCCCGAAAGGCGCAACGCCCATCGAACCGGTACGTCCTCACGAAGCCGGGCGACGGTCGAAAGATCGACATGGCCGTGGTGTCGGTGATCACGAACGAAGCGGCCGGCGATGTCACCGCCGCGAAGCTTTGGAAGGTCCGTCGTCAGCGAATGGTCGTCATGAGGTAGAGGGGGTCCGCTCGTGGCTGTGCCCACAGAAGACCTCGACTGGGTGAACTACCTGGCGATTCAGCACGACGCCGAGAAGGGTGAACTGGAGGCTCTGGACCGGTATTACGAGGGCACGCAGCCGCTCACGTACATGCACCCGGAGATCCAGCGGGAGCTCGGCGACCGGATCGCGCCTGTGGTGATCGGTTGGCCTCAGTTGGTGGTCGATGCGGTCGAGGAACGTCTCGACGTGGAGGGCTTTCGGCTTCCCGACGCTGACTCGGGCGATGATGACCTGATGCGGGTGTGGCAGTCCAACGACATGGACGAGCAGACCCAGATGGGTCACGTGGACGCGCTGACGATGCGCCGCTACTACCTTGCCGTTGGGTCGAACGAGGCCGATTCAGACACGCCGCTGCTGACGGCCGAGTCACCTCTCGAGGTGTTCGCGGACATGGACCCGCGCACGCGCAAGCCACGAGCGGCGCTGCGCCGGGTGACCGAGGAAGGCGATGCGGCCAGGGAGAGCGAGCGATACGCGACGCTGTACCGCCCCAACCACACCGTCTGGTATGACTGGGCGGGCGGCTGGCGGGAGATCGACCGCGACGTGCACAACGTTGGCGTGCCACTGATCGTGCCGGTGGTGAACCGGGCCCGGCTGCAGTCGTCGCGGCGCGACCGGACGGGTAACCGGGTCCGCTATGGCACGTCTGAGCTGTCGCCGATCATCCCGTTGAGTGATGCGGCGAACAAGCTCGCCACGGACATGATGATCGGAGCGGAGTTCACAGCGATTCCGCTGCGTGGCTTCTGGGGAATCAGCCCCACTGACATGGTGGACGAGCAGGGCAACCCCATGACCGCGATGCAGGCGATCATGGGCAAGTTCCTGACCCTCGGCGAGTCCGAGGGCAAAGAGTTTGAGTTCCGCGCTGCGGACCTCAAGAACTTCCACGACTCGATCAACCAGCTAGCGCGCCTGGTTTCGTCGCTGGCTGGCCTGCCCCCGGATTACATGGGCCTGGCGACCGACAATCCGCCGTCGGCGGAGTCGCGGCTGGCTGGTGAGATCCGGCTGATCAAGCGGGCTGAGCGGAAGCAGCGGGCGTTCGGCGGCTCGTACGAGCAGGTCGGCCGGATTGTTCGGCGTATCCAGACCGGCGAATGGGATCCGAAGCTGCGTCGGCTGGAGACGATGTGGCGGGACGCCTCGACGCCGACGGTCGCGCAATCGGCTGACGCTGCGGTGAAGAAGTACACGACGTCGCCGAACCCGATCGTGCCGCTGCGACAGACCCGCGAGGACCTCGGCTACACGGACGCGCAGATCAAGAACATGGAGAAGGCCGACGACGAGGCCGCCCGGCGGAACCCGCTAGGTGTGATCGCGAACCAGTTCGCTGACCAGAGCGAGGCGCCGGCCGATGGCGACACTCGAAGCGTCGCGTGATCGGTACGCCCAACGTCTCGAACTGAGTGACGCGCTCGCCGAGGTTGGCGATCGGACCTGGGCGGGGATTGACCGCTCGGACATCACCGGTTCGTGGCGGGAGCTCAACCCTCACCTGATGCTGGCGGTCTCCGGGGCCCAGCTGGCGGCGGCGCAGGGCAGCGACAGCTACGTGGACGCGGCACTCAGCGAGCAGGGCATCGACGCTGACCCCGAGGCCAGGGTTGTGCCGCGTCGGCTCGCCGGTATCGCTTCTGACGGGCGGACACTCGACACCCTTCTCGACCAGCCGCGGATCACCACACTGACGGCCATCCAGGGCGGGGTGTCGCCTGATCTGGCGCTGGCAACTGGCTGGGTTGATCTGGAGCGGATCCTTCGCACCCAGGTGGCTGACGCCGGCCGCGTCTCGGACGGGATCGCGGTCACGGCTCGGCCGCGTGTCGGGTACGTCCGGATGCTGTCCGGGAAGTCGTGCGGCCGGTGCGCGATCCTCGCTGGTAAGTGGTTCGCCCACAACCAGGGCTTTCTTAGGCACCCTCGTTGCGACTGCATTCATTGCCCATCGGTGGAGAACGTCGCCGGCGACCTCGCCACTGACCCGAAGCGGTATTTCAACAGCCTGACCGATGCCGAGCAGAACGACCGGTTCGGGAAGGCCAACGCCCAAGCCATTCGCGACGGAGCCGACCCAGCGAGGGTCGTCAACGCTGGGCGCAAAGGCGGCATCTACACCACCGCCGACGGGCGCCAGGCCACCCGAGAGCGTGGCCGCGGCATCGTCCGGATCACGCCTGAGGAGATCTACCGGATCGCCCCGGATCGTGCGACGTCGCTGGATCTGCTGCGGCTGCACGGCTACATCACCTGACTCCCGACCGCGCGATGCGGATCCGGGTCAACCCCTCTGCGATGGAGGAATACCTCATGCCCGAACCGACAGCTGGTCAGCCGGCCGCACCTGCGGTACCTGCTGCCCCGGCAACTCCTGCAACTCCTGCCACCCCAGCCGCACCGGCTGCGACCGCGGCGAGCGAACCGCCGAAGACGGACCCGCCCGCGGTCGACGACAAGCCGCTGGGCCCGAACGGCGAGAAGGCACTCCAAGCTGAGCGCGATGCTCGCAAGGAGCTCGAGAAGCAGATCGCTGCGCTGTCGCCGCTCCAGGCGATCGCGGATGCTCTCGGCGCCAAGAACCCCGCAGACGCCAAGTCGGAGCTCGAGCAGCTGAACGAACGGCTGTCGAACCACGAGGGCGAACTGGCCAGGGAGCGCGAGGCTCGTTGGCGTGCCGAGGTGGCACACGAGAAGGGCATGACGCCTGAGCAGGCGTTGGAACTCCGCGGCACGACCCGCGAGGAACTGGTCGCACATGCCGACCGTCTCGCCGCGCTGTTCCCAACGACGGCTCCCGGAACACCAGGTACACCCAGGCCGGACCCGACGCAAGGCTCCCGAGGCGCGGTCGACATCGACGCGCAGATCAAGGACGCCGAAGCCAAGGGCAACGTCCAAGAGTCGATCCGGCTCAAGCAAATCAAGTTCGCATCCAAATAGCCGCACGGGCAGGCCGATGGCTGCGCCCCGACCTCATTAGGAGGACCAGTCATGGCTGGAATTACCGGACAGGGCACCACCTTCAACGAACCCAACTATGTCGGTGAGCTGTTCGCAGTCTCCCGCGAGGACACCCCGTTCCTGTCCGCGATCGGCGGGCTCACTGGCGGCAAGGACGCCACGAGCACTCTGTTCCAGTGGACCACGTACGACCTGCGTGACGCCGCTGACGACCGGCAGCGACTCGAAGGCGCGAACGCTCAGACCGCGGGCGGGCGAGTGCGGGGGAACGTCAACAACGTGGTGGAGATCCACCAGGAGACTGTCGAGGTCAGCTACACCAAGCAGGCCGCGATCGGTCAGTTCAACTCGACCGGTTCGACCCACACGGGTGCCGTCGGTATCGCTGGCGGCAACGCTGTCACCGACGAGCTCAGCTGGCAGGTGGCCCAGGCGCTCAAGGAAGTCGCCCGGGACGTCAACAAGAGCTTCATCACGGGCACGTTCGCGAACCCGGCGACCAACGCCAGCGCGCGGAAGACCCGGGGCCTGCTCGCAGCCATCACCACGAACGTGATCGCCGCGGCCGGGGCGGACCTCTCCAACGCCAACCAGGAGCTGGTCGTCGACCTCATGCAGGAGATCTGGGACAACGGCGGCATCCGCGAGGGCGAGACTCGCACGCTGATCACGAACAGCACCCAGAAGCGCCGCATCACCACGTACTTCAAGGCGAAGGGCTACGAGATCGTGCCCGCGTCGCGGAACGTCGGTGGTGTGAATGTCACCAACATCGAGACCGACTTCGGCAACCTGAACATCATGCTCGACCCGGCGATGCCGCAGGACACGGTTGCGGTGGTGTCGCTCGAGGAGTGCGCCCCGGTGTTCCTGCAGATCCCGGGCAAGGGGTTCCTGTTCGTCGAGGAGCTGGCCAAGGCCGGTGCGTCCGAGAAGCGGCAGCTGTACGGCGAGGTTGGCCTGGAGTACGGCCTGGAGCTGCACCACGGCAAGATCACCGGTCTCTCGACCGGCGACGAGTCCTCGTCCTCCTGACCCGATAGCAGGGGCCCGCCGCGAGTGGGCCCCTGCTCACACCTGACCGGGGAGACCCATGTTCACTGCAACATGCGAGAAGTATCCGCAGCTCGTCGTCTACAAGGTGTGCCGGTTCCAGGACGGTAAGGCCACGGTGAACGAGCGGCAAGCTGCGAAGCTCCGCGAGCTGCCGGCCGAGTACGGCGTGACTGTCGATGGTGCTGCGCCGGCTGTGGCCGACGCAGAGAAGCCGCTGGAGAAGCGCACGGTGCCCGAACTCAAGGCGTACGCCGCGGAGCACGAGATCGACCTCGGCGCCGCCACCAAGAAGCCGGACATCCTCGCCGCCATCGTGGCCGCGGAGCGCCCGCCGACGACGAGAGCGACGACGACGAGCCCGATGCTGACTCCGAGGAAGACGAAGACTCGTCCGACGACGACGCCTGACGAACTGAACCGAGAAGGGGGTCCGCATGGTTGACACGCTCGCAACGAAGGACGACCTGTGGGCCCTCCTCTCGGAGACCGCTGACACGCTCAGCCCTGACGACGCGGACATGCTGCTGCAGATCGCCACGGGCGAAGTGCAGGCCGCCGCTGGCCAGGACTTGCTGCGAGTCGAGGACGACGAGATCGAGCTGATGGGCGACACGGGCTCGTGGCTGTCGCTTCCTCAACGTCCGGTCGAGTCGGTGTTGTCGGTGGAGATCGACGGCGAGGCCGTGACCGACTTCAAGAGGTTCGGGGCCCGGTTGTGGCGGGGCTGCGGCTGGTCGCCCTACATCTACGAGCCGGCGACCGTGGCAGTGACGTACACCCACGGTTACCCGGAAGGCGACAAGCGGCTGTGGCTGGCGCGGAAGCTAACGCTGAGCCTGGCCGCGCACCTGCACTCCAACCCGACGACCGCCACTGGCCTGTCGATCGATGACTACCGGGAGCAGTACGCCCAGGGCGCTGAGGCTCGCGGTGACCTGCTGCCGCCCCTGTCGCAGAAGCTACTGCGGCGCCGGTACGGGGCCCGTGCCGGGATCGTGAGGATCGGCTGATGTCGGCCGCTGCGGTGACGCTGCGCGGCCGGCGCATGGCCGAGGCGCAGATGGTGGACGCCTGCACGATCAAGCGCCCAACGGGCACCACGACGGACGCCGACGGCAAGGCCCATACGACGTTCTCCCCGGTCTACTCGGGGAAGTGCCGGATCCAGACGAACGACCCGTACGAGTCGCGGCCCGAGGTCGGAGAGCACGTCTCGACGGTTCTGCGGGATGTGCTGCAGGTGCCGATGTCCGTGGTCGGCGTGCAGGCTGGTGACGTGGTGGTGGTTACCGCCTCGGCGCTGGACCCGGATCTGGTTGGCCGGGAGTGGCGGGTTGCTGGCCCGTCGAGGAAGACGCATCAGACGATGCGTCGCTTCTACATCGCCGAGTCGGAGGTGACCTCGTGAACCGCATCACGGTGGACATGTCCGAGGTGAACCGGCTGGCCGCTGACTTCGGTCGTATCCCTGGCCGGGCTGTGCCAGAGGCCGACGCGATCTCAAAGAAGGCCGCGCAGAACATCAAGGACCAGATGGTCGCCGAGGCTGAGTCGTCCGGTTCATATAAGCACTTTGCCGCTGCGATCACGTACGACCGTGCGTTCGGCTTCGGGAAGATCGGCTATGAGGTCGGCCCCGACAAGGACCGCACGCAGGGCGCGCTCGGCAACATCCTGTATTTCGGCACGTCGAAGAACGGGCCGGTGCTGGACATCGAGGCACCGATGCGGGCCGAGGCTCCACGGTTCGAGCAGGCGGTCGGGTTGATGGCTGAGCGCCTGATCGCTGGCCGCTGATGATCGTCGAACACTTCGCCGCAGCGAAGGGGCTGCTGGTGACTGACGGGTTCGTGCCGGTGGCGCCGAACGCTGATCCGCCGGACACGGGTATCCCGCTGTACGACGGGCAGATCTCGAAGACCCCGCCGTACCCGTACGTTCACCTGTCGCTGCGGACGAACATGGACGCGATCGACCTCGCCGACACGCAGACCTTGTTCGAGGGCACGCTGGTGGTCCTCCACGTCGCCGCGACGGGCGACGGGCTGCGGATCATCCAGGACCGCACCCGATCGGCGTTGCTGAACGTCCTTCCGCAGGTGGCCGGCAGGAAGTGCTGGAAGCTCGCACGGCCGTCGTCGGACCAGTCGGCAGAGGACAAGGACGTCACCCTCACCGGTGCGAACGCTGGCCTCCACCCGATGTACATCCGGGACTACTGGCGTCTCGCGTCGGTTCCCGCTTCCGCCTGACCAACACCCCTCTATCCGCCTACCCCGAGAGGGGCGTTCGGCATGCCCAAGACCCGGTTCATCCGCGTCAAGGACCCCGCCACCCGGCACGAGTTCGACGTGCCCGAGCGGGACTGGCGCATCAAGAAGGGCCTCCTGGTCCCCATCAAGGCAGACCGGTATCCGCCGGCTGATCGCCCCCGAGCTGCGAAGCCGTTCGTCGAGCTCGCCCCGGTGGCGGTACCCCCGTCGGAGCCCGTGGTCGCCGACGCCGAAGACCTCGACGAATCCCTCGCCGAGTCCACCCCCGAACGACCCGGTAGGCCGCCGTCGCGGTCCCGATCAGACAAGGAGCCAGGCCAATGACTGACCTTCCTGCAACCCCGGCAGACGGCAACGTCTCGGTTCGCATTGTCGCGGCGATCGCAGACCTCGACGCGGTGGAGCCCACCGAGATCGACAACGTGACCTCCGTCGACGCGTCCTGCTACCTGACGAGCGACGGCTACTCGCCGAGCCTGGACGAGCAGGTCATCGCCGACGAGCGGCTGTGCTCGACGCAGGTATACGAGCAGCCCGGCCGGTTCACCCGGTCGCTCGACGTCATCTACATCGACAACACCAACACGACCGACCCGAACCTGGTGAAGGAAACCCTCATCCCCGGGTCGACGCACTTCCTCGTCGTCCGGCGCGGCCTGCCGTTCGACACCGCCTCGGCGGATGGGCAGACGGTCACGATCTCACCGATCAAGGCCGGCCAGTACAACGACCTGCCGCCCGAGGCGAACAGCGTCCTCAAGACGGGCCAGAAGTTGTTCGTGACTGGCGCGACGGTCCTCGCAACTGTCGGCGGGGACTCCTCGTCCAGCTGACCTCTGTACGCCCCGCGCAGCTACCTACCCCGGTCGGCTGCGCGGGGTCCAACTCAATGACCGGGGTTAGACCGGGGAGAAACACCATGGGCAAGATCAAGATCAACCGTCCGGAAGCCGTGCACAAGCTCGTCACCGACATGGGCCTGCGCGTGGAGTGGGAAGAGCTGGACGAACAGCTCCGCAAGGCGCGCACCCAGACGAGCGGGGACCGGCTCACTGGGAACGCCGAAGCGACCAAGCTGGCCGAGCGGATCCGTGAGCTCGAGGAGCGGATGGCGCAGAGCGAGATCTCGTTCCGCCTCAAGGGGCTACCTCGCCCAGCGTGGAACGTGCTCGTCGCAGAGCACCCGGCACGCCCGGACGACAACGGCGACGCTGAGGCCGGGTTCAACCGCGCGACGTTCTTCGACGCGCTCCTGACTTTCAAGCTTCCCGGTGGTTCGCCAGGGACGATCCTCGATGTCCGCGACCACGCAGGCGAGCTGATCGACTTCGACCCTGAGGCTGACTGGTCCGACCTCGCGGACGAGATGACTGACCAGCAGTACCAGGACATCGCGAACCTGGCTCACCTGCTGAACCGAGGTCGGGTGTCCATCCCTTTCTCGCGCGCCGCCTCGCGGATGACTCAGACCTCCGACGAGACGTCGCAACAGCCCGACGCCTAGGGATCTCCTACCGGCGCTTCGCAGGCACGGAGCCGCAGCAGGAGACGGTCTACGAGTACGACGAGGCGGGCCGCATGATCCGCTCGGTCACCACGACCGAGCCGGAATGGGACGACGCGGAACGCGACTGGATGCTCGCGCTCGCCGAGTACGAAGCGACGCTCTGCCCGCGCTGCGGCCGGCCCATCGAGGTGTGCACTAACCCGGCCAACGAGATGCGCTTCCGGGTACCGCTGCCCACGCGGTGCCACGCCACAACGGCTGTCCTTCAGACACAGGAAGCCCTGGGCAAGAACAAGTACTCAAGGCACGTCGGCGCGCTTCTGTTCCACGCCGAGCTCGCGTAGCCAGCCCCACGTCCGCCTCTTCCAGCAGAACGGGGTGAGTCGTGGCGAATCGCTCTGTCGTCATCAACGTCGGGATGAACGTCGGCGGCCTCGTCGCGTCCGCCCGGACGGGGACCAAGGCCCTGTCCGACATGGGGCGAAAGGGCCTCGACTGGACGGGGCAGCACGAGCAGAGCATCAACCAGCTGACCACCGGCCTCGGCGTGTTCGGCCTGGCTGCCGTGGCCGGCGTCGGCCTGGCGGTCAAGAAGTTCGCGGACTTCGACCAGGCGATGTCCAACGTCGAAGCGACCGGCGATGACGCCCGGGGCAGTATCGACGAGCTCCGCCAGGCTGCTCTCGACGCCGGTGCTTCGACGGTGTTCTCCGCGACGGAGGCGGCGGGCGCTGTCGAGGAGCTCGCCAAGGCCGGCGTCTCGGCGGCCGACATTCTCGGCGGTGGCCTGGATGGTGCGCTCGACCTTGCTGCGGCTGGTGGTATCGAAGTTGCCAGCGCGGCCGAGATCGCGGCCACCGCTATGACCCAGTTCAGGCTGAAAGGGACCGACGTCGTTCACGTCGCTGACCTTCTGGCCGCTGGTGCCGGCAAGGCGCAGGGCGGCGTCGCCGACATGGGCATGGCGCTCAAGCAGGCCGGCCTGGTGGCGAACCAGACGGGGCTGTCGATCGAGGAGACGACCGGCGGCCTGGCGGCGTTCGCCTCGGCCGGGCTGCTTGGCTCCGACTCGGGCACGTCGTTCAAGTCGATGCTGCAGCGGCTCACCCCACAGTCGACTGAGGCCGCGGACGAGATGCGCCGCCTCGGCATCTCTGCGTACGACAGTCAGGGTCAGTTCATCGGCCTGGCCGACTTCGCCGGGAACCTGCAGGCGGCCCTCAAGGATCTGACGCCCGAACAGCGGAACGCCGCTATGGCGACGATCTTCGGGTCGGACGCTGTGCGCGCTGCGGCGATCCTGTATGACGAGGGCGAGTCGGGGATCCGGAAGTGGATCGCTGCTGTCGATGACCAGGGCTACGCGGCCGAGACCGCAGCGACCCGGATGGACAACCTCAAGGGTGACATCGAGGGCTTCATGGGCGCGCTCGAGACGGCGCTCATCGGCGCAGGCGAGGGCGCCAACGGACCGCTGCGTGACCTGGTGCAAGGCGCCACCGATGTCGTGAACGCGTTCAACGGCCTGCCTGACGGAGCAAAGACGGCGTTGCTGGCGATCATCGGCGGCGGCGGACTAGTCGCCCTGGGCGTCGCCGGGCTTGGGAAACTCATCGTTGGGATCAGCAACACGAGGGATTCGCTGTCGAACCTCGGCGTGACCGCGGGCAAGGTCGGCACCGCGATGAAGTTCGCGGGCGCGCTCGGGGCTATCGGCGCTCTCGTATACGCCGCGAAGTCGCTGGGTGACGCGTTCGAGGAGAACGTCGAGGTCGGCGTCGGCGCGGCGAAGAAGACCCTGGCCGAGGCCACAACCGGATCTGACGCTGCCCAGCAGTCCCTCGAAGACCTGGCCGGGGCTGCAGCGTTCCTCAAGGATAGTGGTGCTGCCTGGACGGAAAACTGGGGTCGGGCAACCGAGGCCCTGTCAGGTTTCGATGGGGCGCTGACCGAGATGGTCTCATCGGGGGACCTCGAAGGGGCATCCGACCAGTTCCACCAGATCGCCGGCGCGCTGCGGGAGCAAGGCTTCTCTACGGAGGAGATCGCCCGACTGCTGCCTGGGTACACCGATGCTCTGGCCGGCGCTGAGGCTGAGGCGACGACCGCCGCTCCCGCCATTGGTGAAGTCGGCGCTGCTCTGGATGAGGCCGCTCTGGCATCGCAGGCCGCAGCAGACAGCCTGGCCGCTTACCTTGACCAGCTCCGGATCGCCACAGACCCGGTGTTTGCGCTGAATGACGCCGTGCTCGGCGTCACGCAGGCTCAGAAGGCGTACGACGAGGTGCTGGCCGATAACAAGCACACCCAGGAAGAAGCTGAGCAGGCGGCATTCGATCTCGCTGCAGCCGTCACCGACCTCGAGACCAAGGCTCTCGACGGCGAACTGTCATTCGATGCGTTCTCCGGGAAGCTCGACCAGTGGGTGAAGCAGGGCGCCATCACGAAGGAGCAGGCAGCCGCTATCCGCAGCCGTGTAGAGGATCTGACCGGGGCGGCCGAGGACTACCAGGGCAACTACAACTCCACACTGACCGCCACCGACCGGGCCAGCGGAACGATCGGCAGCGTTGACCAGAAGTTGGACGCGCTCAACGGGCGCACCGTGACCTCGGTCATCCGCACCATTCATCAGGACTGGTACAAGGGTTCGGGGGTCCCCGGCGGCCTTGCTAGCGGCACGGATAACTGGCGCGGCGGCCTGACGTGGGTCGGCGAGGAAGGCCCCGAGCTGGTCTCGCTGCCACGGGGAAGCCAGGTGTTCACGGCCCCAGAGTCACGCGGCATCGCCCAGGCCATGCAATCCGGGACCGTTCAGACCATGACCGCTTCGTCGGTCGGCGCTTCGTCAGCCACGACGACCGCGACTGCGCGGCTGCATCCGGCGGACATCGAGAGTCTGGCCGCAGCTGTCGCCCGGATCAACGTCAGCCTCTACGCCGACTCGGTGAAGATCGCCGAGTCGGCCGAAAAGGGCAACTATCGACGGCGGATCGCCGGGGCGAGGGTGTCATGAGCGGACTGACGTACATCGGCCCGCTGGGGAATTTGATGGAGGTCAAGTGCCCCGCGCCGGGCATTCCGACTGGTCGGCCTCGGTCGTCCTCGGTGCGTTCGACGTTGGGCGGCAAGGCGAAGGTTCAGCAGGGTGCGCTGCAGCATCGGCCGATGGCGTGGGCCATCCCGCACGCCCAGCCGTCGGACGTGGACAATCTGAACGGGCTGTGGCATGGCACGTTCGGTCCTCCGCCGTTCTACTGGTATGAGCCGGCCGCCGCTGTGGTGAACATGCTGCCTCCGGAGTCGGCGTCGCCGTATGCGGTGGATGGGCTGGCGGGCTGGGAGCTGTTCTCCGGGGCTGGCCCGCTGGCGGACGGTGGTTCGCTCACCCTGCCTGACGGGTCGGTGCACGCGCATTCGTTGTCGGTGCCCACGGTGGCTACGTTCGCGATTGGCCCGATTATGCCGTTCCTTCCGGGCCGCACGTACGGGGCGTGGGGTGTCGCGTCCACCTCGGCGAGCCGAGCCGTAACCATCTTCCTCGCCTATTGCGATGCGTCCGGGGCACCGCTTCTGTCCGGCGGGTACGGCACTGTGGTGAGCACGGCGAGCGGGGTCCGGTCTTGGGCCACCACCCTCACCGGCACACCCCCGGCCACGTCGGCCGGCCTGCGACTCCTGGTCAACACCCCCGCGGACAGCCTCGTGACGACGCTCGCAGCGCTCCGCGTCGCGGAAACCGATTCGGCTTTGACCGAGTGGCATCCCGGCCGGGGCCTTCCTCGGGTGGCGATCCTCGACGTGCCGGAGACGCTGCAGCAGGCGTACGGCGAGACCCGCTCGGACTACACCGTCGCGCTGCAGGAGGTTTAGATGCCTGCATCTGCGCCTGAGGGTTGGCCGACTGACACGACGGTGATGCAGCCGACGGTCGAGGTCACGGTTGACGGTCTGACCGGGCAGGCGGATCGGGTGTCGGTGACGCGGGAGATCGCGACCGACCTGCCGGATCAGGTGCGCGGGATTTCGGGGATGTCGTCGGCGTCGGCCACCATCGAGTGGACAGCTGACGATCCGGTCACGGGGCCTGGTCACTGGCAGCCGTTCCGAGGGCGAGCGGTCAAGCGGTCCGATGTTCGTCGTGTGGTCACGATCGACGCCGGCCTCGATGGCGTGACGGTTCCACTATTCCGGGGGAAGGCCGTCGCCTCGTCCGGTTCCACCGATGACGGGGCCCTGTGGCTGGACTGCGCCGACGATGTGATTGACCTGGCGCGCCCGGCTGATCTGCCGGCGTTGGCGTACCGGATGCCGGTGCCGGACTCGGCGAGCACGATCACGTGCGGGATCACCCCGTCGTGGGCGATGCACCGGGTGTTGGCCAACGCCGGGTTCCACAGTGTGCCGTCGCCGCGTCCTGGCTGCATGCTCAACGTGCCTCTGCAGGGCAGTCTGTACCCGGCCCTGGGTGTACTGACGGCTGGCGCGGCGGACACCGAGTTCCCTGGCACGTACTGGACGGAGCGGACCCACCGAGCCCCTGACGGTACGGAGACTCAGGTCGCGGGTTCCCGGCACGTCGGCTGGGCGGGCGGCGCCGCGCAGATCGCGGTGTGGTCGATGGGCGCCGAGGCGGCCGGAACCCAGGTCAGGGTTGCCCTGCACTATTCCGGCGCGGGCACGGTGTCGGTCACTCTGTATGGCGATGTCGGCACCGCCGACCCGGCCGAGACTCTGATCGAGATCGACGAGTCCACGATCGAGGTGTCCCGGCCCGGTTCGACCTTGGTCTCCGTGTCGTGGCCCGGTCGCGGCCCGGTCGAGATCACGATGACCTCGGCCTTCACCTCGAGCGGTACCACGAAGGCGCATGCGCGATGGGACGGTGGCACCCAGTCGTGGACCGGGGCCTCCCAATCGGTCGGCATCCCGCAGAGCGCCCGGCTGTCTCCGTCCTCTGGGTCGGTGGCGGCAGGGTTTCAGGTCGGCACCACGACCACGACGGCTTCCACGCCGTGGGGTTACGTCGACTTCGAGCCGACGGCCGACCTAGACGAGTGCATGGGCACGATCGACGCCACACCCGGCGTGTACACGCCGCCGGGTGGGAAGAAGTCCGAGCGTCCGTCCGTGTGGGGCGTGCTGCAGGACATCGCGGTTGCCGAGCTCGGAGTGTGCTGGCGGGCGGAGGACGGCACGCCCACGTTCCGCAACCGCAGTTCCCTGCGCGGCGTAGGCGTCACCGCAGTGCCACTCACTGCCGCCGACTCTCTTGAGGGCTACGCCTGGGAGGAGAACATCCAGGCCACCTACGGGTGGGTCGAAGTGCCCTACTCGCCGGTAATCATCCGGGAGTCCGTGGCCGCGGTGGCCGATGTGGACGTGTGGGAACTCAAGCAGCCGATGGTGCTCCAGGCTAACGCCAGGGTCACGTCGTCGGCCTGGGCGATCCTTACCGGCGTCCCGATCGGCCTCGACACCGCGATGAAGTCCGACCACTACGCGGCGACTGTTGGGTCCGGCTACCGGGCGGTCTCTCGAGCTGACGGCGTTTCGCGGACCATGCAGGTCACGGCCGAACAGACCAGCCCGCTTGGTGTGCGGATCACGGCGAAGACGTTCCCGCTGACGGGCAGCATTTACGACATGCTCGACCCGGACGGCGATCCGTGGATGGTGCTTCGGGCCCGCATGTCGATCGAGCAGCCCGATGACACCAGTGGTGAGGCCGTCGCGATTGCCCGGGCGGACACCTCGACCGAGGACGTCTTCACGCTGGAGTCGTCGCCGTGGCGGCAACACAACGTCGCCTCAACGGCGCTGGCCCGCTGGTTGGCGTCGGAGTTGAGGTCCCCGCGGCCGGTGTTGCGGGATGTGCGGATCGTCCCGGATCTGCTGCTGCGCCTGGGCGACATCGTTCAGATCGACCACCCCGACACCGAGCTCGGCGTGCGCGGCGTGGTCGTCGCGGTCAGCCCGGCGTTCGCCGATGGTGGCCTGGTCGACATGACCATCGACGTCCGCGCGCTGCCTGCCGTGTACGCGGAGCTGAAAGAGGTCTGGGCGGGCGACACGTACGACGACCTCAAGGCCGAGTGGTCCGGAGATGACTACGCCGACATGCGCGACGATCCCCTGAGGCGGTCCTGATGGCGGAAACCCCCGGCGGTCACTACTACCCGGAGGTCGGCGATCCGGTCGACGTCCAAGCTGACATGCAGTTGGCGGCGGAGGCCGCCGACGATGCGGTCATCGCGGCGCAAGGTCGGCCGTGGCGGTCGTTGCAGAAGACCACCTCGACCAGCGTCCCCCACAACACGTGGACAGACGTTACGGGGTGGGTGGGGATCAACAGCGACCCCGGCGACGGGTCCATCTCGTATAGCCCGGGCGCGCTCACCGTCTCTCAAGGTGGCGTGTACAAGATCCGCGCCCAGATCACCTTCGTGGACGGGCCGAACGACGTGGGCCTCCGCGCGGTGCGGCTGATCCGTAGCGGCGCCGCGATCGCAGTGGGCAGCGACATCGCGGAGATCGGCTCGCTGAACACGCGCTCGTGCGAGTTCCTGGGCTACCTGCCCTCCGGTGCTGTCGTCACCTGTCAGGCGTACCAGGGCGACGGCGTTGGGACCTCGTTCGGGTATCAGACGGCGGCCGGATACAACCTGTGGACCGCAGTTCTCCTCGTGCCAGACCTGGGGGCATGACATGGCCAACGCCCTGTTCTACCCGCCCGCGAATCGGACCGCCCAGTGGTTCGGCGACGACTTCACCGGCTCACTCATCGATCCGGACAAGGTTGTCTGGCACTCCACCGAGACGGGCAGCTGGCCAGGCTACGGCGGCGGCGCCTCCGCTCCGCACCTGACCTACCACGCGCTCATCCATGACTGGCGGCAGCACTACGCCTGCAACCGATCCTCACGCGCCCTACGAAACGCCGCCGGTGGTGTTGAGACGAACACCGACGACGCGCTGCAGGTCGAGCTCATCGCCTACTCAGACGAGCGGCTCGCAGCTCAGCGCGGCCATCTACCCATCTCCGAGCTCGACTCGCAGGCGCTCGACGACCTCGGAGAGTTCGCCGAGTGGGCGTACCGCGAGTTGGGCGTCCCGCTCAAGGTCGACCCGGGCTGGGTGCGCCGCGACTACCAGGCCGAGCACGGCATGTCCGCTGCCGCGTGGCGGGCGTTCGCCGGCCACACCGGGCACAACCGCGTCCCCGAGAACACCCACTGGGATCCGGCCCGCTTGGACATCGACGAGATCGTGCGCCGCGCTCGTGGCGCCAACACAACGGAGGACGACGACATGCCCACACCCGCCGAGTACGCCGCCGCAGTCTGGGACCACTCCAAGGCTCTCACCCGGACTGCCGCCGCCGTGTGGAGTTCGAAGATCGGCAAGTCGGGGAAGTCTGGCGGCACGCTTCTGCTGGAGACCTCCGCCAAGGTCGACGTTCTCCTGCAGACCGTGCGCGACCTGCCTGAGGTCGACACCGACAAGCTAGCCGAGCAGCTCACGGCGGCTGTCGCCAAGGCCAACGCCGATGCCATCGTGGACGAGCTCGCCGGCCGGCTAGGCGACAGTTGACGTGCCTGAAACGGAGCCGACGCCGTGGGAGCTGATGCGGATGATGCGCGAGATTCGCGACCAGCTGGCGTCGATGAACACCAACATGCTGACTACCGGCATGTTCGCCCTCTACCAGGCAGGCACCGATCGGCGGTTCGTCGGCATCGAGTCCGACATCGCAGACGAGAAAGCCGCACGGGCGAAAGAGGTCGGCAAGGTCGAGGCTCGCATGGACGAGCAGGACAAGTTCAAACGCGGCGTCTGGGCTTCTATTGGCGTGGCGGTTCTGGTGGCGCTGCTGTCGGTGGTGCTGAGTCTGGTCAGGATCAGCCCGTGATGAGGCGGCTGATTCGCTCCCTGCCGACTGCTGCTCTCGTGGTGGTGGTGGTTGCCCTGTTCGGCGTGGTGGTGTTCTTCATTGTCCTGGCGTTCTCCACAGCGGAGGGCTCGGCGCAGCGGCAGCAGGCCATCGAGGTTCTGGCTGAGGATGTTCGAGAGCTACGCGACCAGGTTCAAAGCGGCGGCGAGGAGCCGGTGGCGCCGCCGCCGGAGGAATCGGTCGACGATCTCCCTGCCGTTGATGTCCAGGAAGGTCCGCGTGGATCCCAGGGTCCGCCGGGGCCGCGGGGGTTCGAAGGGGATCCAGGCCCGCCCGGACCTCAGGGCATTCCCGGTGACATCGGCGAACGTGGAGCGACCGGCGAGCGCGGCCCAGGCGGCCCGCCTGGATCTGCTGGCGAGCCTGGATCTGACGGCGACCCCGGGAGCAACGGGGAAGGCGGACCGGCGGGGGCAGCGGGTCCGCCTGGACCACAAGGCGAGTCGGGTCCGCAGGGTCCGGCCGGTACCGCTGGCCCGCCAGGACCAGCGGGAGAGCCCGGCAACGACGGGCAGGACGGGACCGACGGCCAAGACGGTCAGCCGCCCACCTCCTGGACTTTCACCTACCTGGGCCTGTCATACCGCTGCGACCGTGACGAACCGTTCAACCCCGCTGCGCCGACGTACAGCTGCAGCCTCACCTGACCATCGACCAAGGAGACCCAATGACCACACCCACCCAGGTGCGCCGCCCTTGGCGTGCCGTCGCCCGCACCGTCTTCCAGGCCCTGATCGGGTTCGCTGCGATGTGGGCTGTCATCGTCGGGGCGCTTGATCTAAACCAGACCTGGCAGTGGGTCAGTGCCTCCCTCGCCGTCACTGGCGGCATCACCCGCGTCATGGCTCTGCCTGGCGTTGAGGCGTGGCTGCAGCGGTTCTTCCCGTTCCTCGCCGCCGACCCCACCAAGGAGCACTGACCCATGACGGACATCATTCTCAACATCGCCAAGGGCCGCATCGCCCACTACGCGAGCCTGCCGGGCACGAACGACGCGCTGATCGCCGTGCCGCTCGAGGCGTCCGGCCTGGTAGCCGACTCCACGATGGTGGACTACGACACCCTGGCCGCAATCCTGGCCGGCGCGAGCAACGAGCAAACCACCGTCGGCCGGGTCACCTTGACCAACGTCACCGTCACCGTGAATGACACCGATGACCGGGTTGACATCGACGCCGACCCCATCGCGTACGCCGCGCCGACCGCCTCGGCGGCCGTCGGCGCGTTCGTCATCTGCTACGACCCAGACACCACGGCCGGAACCGACGCCGACCTGATCCCGCTCGGGAAGTACGGCGTCACGTGGACCCCGGACGGCAACGCCATCTCCTTCGCGGTCGCTGACTTCGCCCGCGCCAGCTGACCCCTCCAACCACGGGAGGGGGCGTAAGCCATGACGATCGCCGTCGTCGATGTCACGACGCCCGATACTTCGAGTAGTGTTCCGGCCACTCTCACTTACAACACCGCGACCGTCGGGAACCTGCTGCTGGCGGTGGCGTCAGGCAAGCCGACGAGTCGCACCGCCACCACGCCGACCCCGTTCGCCGGGACCGGCGGAACGGGCATAGGCGGCACCGGGACCAACGGATCCGACACGGGGCCGACCCGTCTCTACCTGTGGTGGCGAACGGCGGACGGCACGGAGCCGGCCAGCGAACCGATCACCTGGTCGACCGTGCCGTCGCCGTACATCGGCGCGATGTTCGAATGCTCCAAGTCCAACGTCGGGGCGTGGGATGTCGCGTACGCCTTCGGGAGCGACTCCACCCAGTCGACCGGCACTGACGCGATCGACGCGACCGCGACCACCGATCCGGGGTTCACCACGGGCGACATGGTTGTCGTGGCCATGTCGTTCCCCACGGATCTCGGCACCTTCACCAACCCCCGGATAGTGATCCCAGGCTGCACGGTCGGCACTGTCGCCACGGAGCTCGCGTACCCGAGCACTTCGGGCAACGACGGCGGCATGCGCGTGTGGTCGGCGCAAGTGACCGCTGGTACCTCGACGAGCGCTCCGCAGTTCCTCTGCGATGTCGACGACCTGAACGCCTCCGCAGGCCCGGCCGGGTTCGCCCGCGTGCGTGAACCGGCCGGATCCACCCCGCTCGGCACCGCCACTGAGGCCGACGCCGCGATGCCGTTGACGGGTACAAAGGCTGGCACCCTCGGCGTGGCTGCTGAGACCAGTACCGGGGAAGCACTCGCCGGTGCGAAGACGGGAAGCCTCGGTCCGGCCGGCGAGACCGACACAGCCCAGCCGCTCACGGGCGAGAAGTCCGCAACGCTCGCCCCCGCGCTCGAGACTGACCAGGCCATCGCCCTGGAAAGCACCACCGGCCAGACCCTCGCCGTCGCCGTCGAGACGGACGCCGCGGTGTCACTGGTCGGGGAGAAGTCCTCGGCGCTTGGCACGGCAGCGGAGACGTCGGCCGCAGTCGGGCTGACCGGCGCCAAGTCTGGCGACCTGGGCGTCGCAGTCGAAACCGACACGGCCATGGCGCTGACGAGCGGCGACGAGCGCGACATCACCATCACCGGTCGAGTCCTGCCGTCCCGCTGGTCCGCCCGCGTCCTCCCATCCCGATGGAAAGCTGAGGTTCTACCGTGAGTGCTGAACGCTCGGTCCTCAGCAAGGAGTTCATCAACGCGGAGATCACCGTGACCGTGCTGCCCGGTGAGGATCCGGTCGTCCTGGACGCGCAGCCGGTGCGTCTCGCCGTTGTCCTCGAGAACGACCGGATCGACCCCGAGGAGGACGACTGGCACGAGGCCGAGTGGGCTGGCGATCCCGGCTCGACTCGCGTGGCGCGCGTGCTGGCCGGCCCCGGGACTGACGTACCGCTGGTGAAGGGCGGCTACTGGCTGTTCGCCGATCTCGTCGACAATCCCGAGATCCCGGTGATCCGGGTCGGGTACATCCGCGTCACCTGACCTACTCGCAACTCAGGCTCGCAACCTACTCGAAAGATCTACCTTTCAAGCCCCCGCTGACTTCGGTCGGCGGGGGCTCTTTCGTGTGCCCGGACGTACCCTCGAATGGTGAGGTGGACGGCGCGGGTAGCTGAGATCGACGGCCAGCGCTTCATCCTGGTGATGCACGGCCCGTACATCGTCGGCCGGTACGACAGCATCGAGGCGATGCAGGCTGATCCGCGCATCGACCACGAGGCGCTGGAGGTCGTGGACTGAGACCCGCCCTCGGAGTAGGTCACCTGAACCTCTCGGTCCACGCAGTGCCGTCCCACCAACGCGGCTGCCCGGTGCCCGGGTCTGGGTACCAGCCGGCCGGCGGGAGAGCCCGCGCGTCGTCGTCCGGTCGTGCAGTGTCCGCGTGCATCGGTGCCCTCGCCCTTCGTCGCATGATCCCGCGGAGCGGGGGAACGTGGCAGACGGGGAGCGGTGCGTGCAGGGCTGCTAGGTCACCGCTCCCCGCCCGTCGTCGCCTGACCTGAGAGGCCCCGGCCCCTCGCGACGATCGCGCTCGTCGGCGGGGACGAGCGCGCCGTCTCACGATATAGGAAGTTTGTATAAAGGCAACCCCTACCGCTGGCTTGGCTCGTGGAGAAGTCGCTTCGGTCGGATGACTACTGGTGGCTGCTGGTGGTCCTTCGAGATCTGCGCCTCAAGGCTGGGTTGACGCAGGCAGCGCTGGCGGAGCTTCTCGATGTCCCGCAGCCCTTCGTGAGCAGCTATGAGCGGGGCACGCGGCGGCTGGACGTCATCGAGTTAAGGCGCATCGCCGTGGCACTGGGGGTGACGGTGGAGAGCATCCTCGCGCTGCTTGATGAGCGGATGACGCCACCCAGTCCAGAAACCCCCAGCAGCGAATCGTCTCAGTCGTTGTAGCTGGTCCACACCCGTGCGCACGCTGCGCCTAGTTGCCGGGTCGTGTCCAGCGGTAGCCGCCTCGGCACTTCGATCTCGACCTGCCGCACGCCGTCACTCTCGGCGACGACGGATACGGACACCGCCTGGTTGTGCTCCACGAACGTGAAGAACTCCGTCTTCCGGTGGATGAGGTGCGGGCCGAAGCCCATCTCGCACCAGCCCTCGGTCGGACACTGTTGTACGTTCGTTGCCATGGTCCCTGCTCCTTACCTAGTGGGGTACCTAGGGCCCGTCTCCGGTTACCGCCGGGGGCGGGCCCGCTTCTGACTATTCAGGTCGTGCTGGGGGTCCGATCCGCTCGAATCTTGGCGCACTTCGCCCCGCAGAGGATCAGCCCGCCCGCGTGCGTCCACACGCCGTCGACAGGCCGGGTCATGGCCTCGCCGCAGTCTTCGCAGCTCGCGACGAGGGTTCCGTCGGTCCCATCCTGCCCGACCCGAACCGGCGCGGTCGACCAGTCGGTGAGCGAGTCGAGGTGCCGGTCCCACGCCTGGATCGCCGCGACGTAGGCGGCCTCTGAGGCAGCGACATCGCCGACGCCGTACGCCAGCGCCCGACCGAAATCGGCGCAGGAGAGAGTCATCGCCCGGGCCAGCCGATCCAGCTCACGACGCTGCTCAGCGGTGATCACTGCCGCACCTCCGTCTTCTCAGTCAGGGTGTCCACGTACTCCAGGAGCGCCGCCTCGGCAGCATCGGTCCGCTGGTACGAGTCCCGGTCCCCGGCGATGACCTCGTGACGGCCCGCGGTGACGCGCTCCCTGATCAGCGCCGAGCAGACGGTACTTCTGCTCCGGGGTCATCGCATGTCCTCCACGTTCATAGGGTCGTCGCCAGCGATCAGGGCCGCGGCCACGAGCAGCACCAGCAGCACGGCCCCGATGATCCAGTCCCGGCGCGTCATGAGTCGAGGGCGTCTTCGCATCGGGCGCACATGTCGGACTGGTCCTGGCTGGGCCTGTCGCTGCACATCGTGCACAGCTCGATCTCGTCGTCGTGCACATGGGTGTCCATCACTCGCCCACCCAGATGTTCATGCCGACCCACAGGTTCGCGAGGGCCCCGTACATCGCCGCCGAGTACGCCTTCACCTTGTTGCCGTCGCGGTCGTAGCAGCGGATCCGCGTCTCGGCGCCACCACCCGACGGGCCACACGAGATCCCACGCGCGGTCATCGTCTCGTCCTCGGTGATCTGAATGTCGACGATCGCGCCCGGGTCGTCCGTGACGATGATCAGATCCCCGGCAGTGGCGGAGTCTCCAGTGAACTCGGCGTACACGTCATCGACCCCGACGCACATGTGAGTGGCGTTGGCGTGGATCCGCGGAACGGTGAAGCCGGCGGGGGTCCGCTCGTCGAACCGGATGACGCAACCGCGGTGTGCGATGGGATTGTCGACGTCGGCCGGGCGCATGAAGTCGTCGATGACGACCGCGCCGGCTACCGCACCCCCGCCGAGAAGGCCGAGGGCGGCGAGGAGGGCGGTGACTGTGCGGCGGAGGGTGCGTGTCGGCATGAGCGTCCTTCGGTCGAGGCGGGTTGCCTCGGTGCCGCTGAGAAGAGACGCAATTTGCCGGTGGGCTACAGTGATGGCTACAGTCTCGCCATCATGAAACCTATCCGAGCAGGTAGAGAGCCCGAAGTCGGATTCGAACCGACGACCTACCGCGTCTTCGGTACGGTACTCTGGAGTGGAGGTCAGGACCAAATAACTGCTGGTCACAGGCTTTCCCTCTCAAGGTCCATACAGTCCTCATTAGCACCGTAGGCTACAGTGTTGGCTACAGTAGAGCACGATCTTAGCGAGGTGGCAAGTGCCTGACGATCAAGATCCCAAGAAGCCCCGCCGGCAGCGCGGCGAAGGCGGGCTCTACAAGCGAGCCAGCGACGGGCTATGGGTCGGGGCTATCACGCTTCCCACCGCTGGCACCGGCAAACGCCGCCGCCGCAAGACCGTCTCCAGCAAGACGATGAAGGGCGCCCAGAAGAAGCTCAACGACGCCAAGAAGAAGCTCGCCGAGCACGGCGACCTCGAGACCGCGGACCTCACACTCGACCGGTGGTTGCGGTACTGGCTCAAGACCATCGTCAAGCCGAACGTCGACCCCGAGACGTACAAGCGATATCGAACCAACGCCGAGAACCACATCATCCCCGAGATCGGGAAGCACAGGCTTGAGCGCATCACCACGGCCCACGTCCGAGAGCTGCACGCAAGGTTCGTCCGCCTCGATCTGTCTCAGTCCACCGCGAGCAGCGCACACCGGACCCTCGTCACCGCCCTCAACTCCGCCATGGCAGAACGCGGCCTCGGCCGCAACGTCGCCATGCTCGTCGACTCACCGCGGATCGCCGAAGCGGACCCGGTGGCGCTGTCGATGGAGGAAGTGCGCCGGTTCATGGGCACAGCGGAACGTTACCCGCGAACCGCATCGCGCTGGCTGGCCGGCTTCCTGATCGGCACCCGACAGGGCGAAACCATCGGACTCCGGTGGTCGATGATCGACCGGGACAACCAGATGGTCGACATCGCCTGGCAGCTCTCGCGGCTGGACTACATGCACGGTTGCCACAAGGAGGATGAGCCGCCGACGTGCGGGCGGAAACGCAAAGCCGACTGCCCCTCCGCCGAACTCGACATCCCGCCCGGCTACGAGTGCAAGCAGCTGTACGGGCGCCTGTGCCTCACCAGGCCGAAGAACTCGAGCCACCTGATACCGATGCCGCCGCCGCTGGTGCTCGCGCTGCAGTTGCGCCTGGAGCAGGTCGAGAAGGAGCGTGCCGGATACGTGTCCGACCATGACCTCGTGTGGTGCCGCCGCGACGGCGAACCCATCGCCCACGAGGACGACTACGACGAGTGGGTCGACTGGCTCGGAGCGTCCGACATCGAGCACGTGAAGCTGCACGCGGCGAGGCACACCACCGCCACCCTGCTCCGCGCGCTCGGCTATTCCATCGACGTCATCCAGATGATCCTCGGGCACAGCACTGTGCTGATGACCCAGAAGTACACCGAGATGGATATGCGCTTTGCGCGCGAAGCCCTAGCCGGGTACGGGGTGGCGCTGGCGATCGAGAGCTAGCGTGGCGCATGAAAGGTCCAACAGCTGGTGCAGCTGTTACAGCTATCGCCTCTCTTACACCTCTAGGGCCACTCCTACATTGCGTGCATGAGCATCGACGAGTGGGATTCAGCGCAGGTGTATCTGCAGGTGGCGGCCATTATCCGGGATCGAATCGCACGCAACGAGTACCGACCGGGGCAAAGACTCCCCGGCGAAAGAGCCATGGAGCAGGAGTTCGGGGTTTCCCAAGGCTCTGTCCGCCGTGCTTTGAAGATCCTCCGCGAGGAAGGCGCCATTGTGACCTACCACGGGAGGGGCACTTTCGTGCCGCCCGAGGGCTGGGATGCGACGCCATAAGCGGCATTTCGGACAGTGAGACGAAGCTCTCATAACGATCTGGTCACGTACCTTTTGAAGATCTATCCGACGTGCTCACACAGTCGTAGCGTGCCGGATATATCCTCCGATTAGCCGATTGCAATCGCAGGACATTTGTCGGCCCGGGCGGGCCGATTCGCGGGGTTTTACTAAGGGATCTGAGCGCATGCATTTGTCCATCATTGCCGCCATCGGACTGGGAATCACCTGGATTGCAGTAGCCGGCGCTGAGCGCCGAAGGGTCCGGAGAGAACGAAGACTCTGGGCCGAGAACAGAGAACTGCGAATCGCTCAGGCCTTCTGACTCCTGCGAAGTCGCTCCCGCGTTGCGGTTACCTCCTGCGCCTCGGCGATGACGTCCAGCGCCCTGAGCCGGAGATCGGCTGAGATCAGGTAGAGCAGGTCCATGTCGATCGCCTTGTGCCCGCGGAAGATCTTCGACAGCTGAGATTGGGACACGCCGACCGCTTCGGCTAGGTCCGATTGCGTGCGCCCGGCGCGCTGCAGCTCGCGGTCAAAGATCGCGGCGATCTCCCGCGTAACTGCGCTGGGTGCTGGCTTGTGTCCAGTTGGCATGTGGGAAGCATTCCACGAATCGCGGGTTCTAGTCCAGAATGATGACAGATAGTTCACATGAACTAGCCGTGTCCTCTTGCGTGGTTCATTCCATATGGCATACGGTCACGCCATGCCTCAAACCCCCCGAGAGTTGATCGCCGCCGAAGTGCGCGCGGAGATGGCTCGGCAGAAGGTGACGCAGCGGGGCCTCGCGAAAGCAACCGGCATCCCCTTCGGCACGCTGCAACGTCGTCTCACCCTCAAGGCCCCCTTCTCTTACGACGAGCTGGTGGTCATCGCCGGATACTTCGACCTCCCGCTCCTTACCCTCCTGGGTCGCGCCGAGCAACGAGCGGACGTGGCCTGATGGCGCGCCGCGGGCAGAAGCTCACCCCCGCCAAGGCCAAGGCGCTGGACTCCGCCGTCCGGAAGCTCGAGGCGAGGGAGGCCAAGAACGCAGCCCGGCAGGGCAGCGTCGGGCAGCGTGCCCGGGCCGCAGCCGGCCAGACCCCATCCGTCGGTCGCGCAGTGCGCGACGGCTGGATCAGTGGTGCGTGATGACGAACCTTCTACCCGTCGATTACGACGGACAGCAGATTCGGATGGTCAAGGACTCGGACGGCGCGGTGAGGTTCGTCCTCGCCGACCTGTGCGCCGTCCTCGACCTGACGAACCCGACGATGGTCGCATCCCGGTTGCACCCCGATGACCTAAGCACTACTGAGGTCATCGACTCGATGGGCCGGACACAGACGGCGCGGACCGTCAACGAGTCCGGGATGAACGACCTGATCATCGAGAGCCGGAAGCCCGAGGCCCGCGAGATCCGGCGCTGGCTTACCCGTGAAGTCATGCCGTCGATCCGGGAGACCGGCGCATACGGCACGCCACGGATGGACCCCAGCACAATCGACCGCCGCGCGTTGGCTCGGATGGTCATCGAAGCCGAGGACGCCCGGGAACTGGCTGAGGCGAAGGTCGCCCAGCTCGAACCGTCGGCCGCCGCCGGGGACCACCTCGCCAGCACAGACGGCGACTACGACGTCAACCACGTCTCGAAGATCCTCAGCCGCGACCCCGCCATCAGCATCGGCGAACGTCGACTGTGGACGTGGATGGATCAGAACCGGTGGACGTACCGGGGGAGCGACGGGAAGCGCCGCGCCTACCAGGCGCAGGTCGACAACGACCGACTCGCCGAACGCGCCCAGTCGCATCACCACCCGCGTACCGGCGAACTGATCCTCGACCCGCCGCAAGTCCGGGTGACCGTCAAGGGCATCGCTGACCTGCACCGGAAGCTTGGCGGCACCGAAGCGTTGGACCTCGACGGACAGCCGCAGCTCGCCCTCGTGGCGGGGGAGGCGTGATGGCCGACCTCGACCCGATCTTCATCGCCGTGAAAGAGGCCGCGCACCAGCTGTCAGTCTCGACGTGGAAGGTCTATGAGCTGCTCAACTCCGGAGAGCTCAAGGGCAAGTACATCGGCAGCAGCCGGAAGATCTACTTCTCGTCGGTCAAGGAATACGCCGACGGCCTGTCTGATGAGCGTGCATCATGACCCGCCCGAACTACGGCGGCGCCGGCAACCCCCACTACCACCAGAAGCCCAGCTCGGCGACGAACAAGGGCTGTGGCCTCAAGTTCATTGTGGTCGCCGCGGTGGTGCTGACCCCGTTCGTGCTGGTCCTGGCGCAGGTCCTCGACTACGTGATGCGGCTGCTGGCAGGTGTGATGTGAAGCCGCTCCGCACTGCCGACAAGTACCGCGAGCTGGCGACGGTCCACGCGAAGTACGGCGACAACGAGGAAGCCAAGAACCACCGAGCCCTGGCCCGCCAGTTCGACCGACTCGACGCGGTGCCGTGCGAGCACGTGTGGCAGCGGATCCGCGTCGTCCGAGGCCGAGCGCACGAGGTCTGCGCCCGCAACGGGTGCAAGCAGATCGTCTCGGACGCCACCCTCTAGCGCCGGGCGGGATGCGGGCTGGGCTGCCCCCGAACCCCCGCATCTCGCCCGGTATCAACCGAAAGGCCACGCGATGAACTACTCGCCCCGTCACGCCCGGCTCTACAGCCTCGAGCGCGAGAACGCCACGAACGGCGTCGTCACGATCCTCGACATCCAGTGCGACGCGGGAACCAGCGTCGTTGACGTGCTCGTCGAGCCGTACACGCCGCGCCACGCACGGACCTAGCAACAAGCGCCAATCCCCGCCGCACTACCGCGAAGCAGACGACGGGGACCGACACAACGGAGGGTATCCGATGCTCCACTTCCACCCAACAGACCCGCTTATCCCGCCATCCGTGCAGGGCGACCACGCGAGTGGCCTCCTGCGGGTCGACCTGACGTCCGTCGGTGGCGAGATCGACGAGTACGAGCTGACGATCGCCGACGCGCTGCGGTTTTCCCAACGGCTGCGGGACTCGGCGATGGCCATGCAGGAGTTCCTCAGCGGCCGGCGCGCGACCAGCACGCCAACCCCATGACCGCCGGATGGGACCGCGGCTGGTGAACCCAATCCCGCGGCCCGTCCGGTCCCCACGTCCCCGGCCCTGCCCGCCCCCTTCGCGGGGCCGGGGCGCTCAACCACCTTGGAGTTCCGCAATGAGTGACCGCCAAAACCTGGCCGCGCTGCTGTACAGCACTCTGGCTGTCGACCACGACGACGACACTCTGGTTGTCGGCTACTCAGGCCCGGACAGCTTTGACGTCACCTTCCCCTCGTGGGGTGACGCTATGGGCGAGTGCAAGCGGATCGCCGACGTCGCTCTCGCCGCTGGCTGGCGTCCGCTGCGCGATGGGAATGACGAGATCGACCTGGAGTCGGCGTCCCGCGAGGAGTTGCAGCGGGAGGTGCTGCGCCACCGAGGGACGATCGACCGCCTCGATGAGTTGCTTCGGCAGTCGAGTCCTCCCGTCCGCACGGTCTCGACGGTCGAGGAGCTGGAGGCGCTGCCACAGGGCACGAAGCTCTACTCGCCGAAGACCACCAACATGTGGTGGCCGACGCCGACCCGCATCGCCAAGTGGGAGGGCACCGGTGGCGGCTACACCTTCACCGATGACCTGCTCAGGCACGAGGGCCCGCTGACCGTCATCCACGAGGGCGGTGCCTGATGGACTGGTTCCTCTGGCTGACCGTGGCGTGGTGGGGGCTGAATGCCCTGCTCGCCGTGGCCTTCATCGGCAAGACGCACGAGTTCACCGTCAGCGGGGCCGTGCTCATGCTGGTCATCTACGCGGCCCTCATCACCGGAATGGTGGTGACCCGATGACCCTCGATGAAGCCCGCGAGCGCATCGGCTCCGGTGTGGTCTATCAGTCGCGTCCTGGCGCGCCGCTTGAGGATGGCGAGATCACCTCGGTGAACGACACGTACGTCTTCGTTCGCTACACGGGTGACCGGACGTCGAAGGCCACGTCGCCTGGCGCATTGGAGTTCCTGGCGGTGTCCCCGTGACCCGCCACGACGACCGTCCCCCCGTCCACGTGCCCGACGCCCCCGAGGTGTCCGGCCCGGACGCGGACGACCTGGGGCTGGAGATCTGCCCCCGCTGTGACGGGGACGAAATCGAGCCCGCCGACGGCGCGTACCCGAAGCACTCGATCCCGTGTCGTCGCTGCCTCGGCGACGGAGTTGTGGAGAAGGACGGATGAGCGCGCCGATGCCATGGGAGGCCGACAACCCCGAAGAGGCGTACGAGCTGTGGCAGCTCGCCGTCGACCAGGGCGCCGACCCGCACGAGCCTGACTGGAAGGGCTGGCTATGAACCTCAAGACCCTGACCGCCCGTACTGCCGTACTCAAGGCGCTGCGCGACGCGATCGACGCCGAGCTGACCGCCAGCCGCGCCGACGTCCTCGACGGGCTGCTCGACGCCCGGGACAGCCTCGGCGTGAAGGCCGTTGACGTCACGCTGCCGGACGGGACGAAGGTGGCCACGGTGACTCTGACCGAGCCGAAGGCACGCATCGCCGTGACGAACGAGGACGCCTTCGTCGCCTACGTGGCCCAGCGGTGGCCGACCGAGGTCGAGACGACCACGGTCACGAAGACCGTCGTCCGCCCGGCGTGGCAGAAGAAGCTCCTCGAACGCCTGACGGCCGCCGGCGACGGTGACGCCGCGGACACCGAGACCGGCGAACTGGTCGACGGCGTGACCGCGTACCCGCCAGCGAGGCCGTCGTCGTTCAGCCTCCGCTACGCCGACGAGGGCCGCGACCGGATCGCCGCCGCCTACCGCGCTGGGGACCTTGGCGCACTCGCCGACCTCGGCACCACACCCGCCATTGAGGAGCCCAAATGAGCAAAGAGATTGTCGCGGTGCATCCGTCGACCCTGACGGAGCGCATGACCTACGCCAAGGCCCTGGCTACGGCCGACCTGCTGCCGCCCGCCTATCGGAACAAGCCCGGCAACGTCCTGCTCGCTGTAGAGCACGGCCAGGCCCTCGGCATCTCGCCGATGACCGCGATCCAGGGCGTCCACATCATCCAAGGCAAGCCGACCCTCTCGGCGGACCTCATGGCCGCTCTGGTGCGGCGCGCTGGCCACCGTCTGCGGGTCTCGGTTGATGCCGTTCCGTCGGCGACTGCGCAGCTGATCCGCAGCGATGACCCGGACTGGACGTTCGAGGCGACGTGGGACATGGCGCGCGCCGAGGCTGCAGGGCTGCTGGGCAAGGACACCTGGCGGCAGCACCCGACGGCGATGCTCAAGGCCCGCGCGATCTCCGAGGTGATCCGCGAGGGTGCGTCGGAGGTGCTGCACGGCCTCATCTACACGCCGGAGGAGCTGGGCGGCGAGGAGCCCGCAGAAGGTGCCGACGTCACCGAAGCGCCGGCCGCTCCGCAGAACGTGAACACCGAGACCGGCGAGATTCACGAAGCCGAGGTCGTCGAGGACGGCCCGGCCCCACAGGCGGACGGCGGGGAGCCCGTCAGCCATGTTGCCGACGCGGCCGCTGATGAGGAGCCCCTGGGCTCAGGTGGGGAGACCTCCCCGTCGTCCCCGCCGATGATCTCCAGCCAGCAGACGAAGCTCCTCGGCGTCCTGATGAAGGAAGCCGAGCTCACCGAGCGGGCCACGGCCCTGGCGTACGCGGCGAACGTGATCGGCCGGGAGATCGGCAGCCGGAATGAGCTGACCCGGGACGAGGCAAGCCGCGTGATCGAGGCGCTCAAGACGGACGCCGACGTGCTGGCAGGCGTTACTGACGCCCCCGCCGACGACCCCAACACCCAGTGGGACCAGCCCGACCCGAAAGCAGGTGCGTGATGTACGTGAGCGCCGAGACGCATCCGCCCGACCGGAACAACCCGGAGGGCATGTGTCCCTCCTCCCTTGATGGGTGGGAATGCACTCGCACGGACTCGCACGGCGGCCCGCATGTGGCGCACCTCGGACAGCAGATCCAGGCCGTCTGGGACGACGACCGCACGACCGACCCGAAAGCAGGTGCGTGATGGCTCGCTGCGAGTTCTCCGACCTCTCCGAGGAGTCGTGCGCGCACTGCACCGGCCGGACGGGTGAGCCGGAGCCAGGCCACGTGGAGATCGCGTACTGGTTCCTCGCCGTCTACCCCGGTCGGTGCGACTACTGCGATCGAAGCTTCGACGCTGGCGACCAGCTAGCGCGCACCACTACTGACCACGACCTGATCTGCGCTAGGTGCGCAACCCCCGCCTAACAGCACGACGGGCCCGCCGCCTGCCAGCCCGGGCCCATCGCAACCAACTACCAGAAAGGTACCGCAATGACCGCCCTGCTGGTCGAGCTGGAAGGCAAGACCCTTCCGCTGACGAAGTGCTCCTGGATCACCCAGGCGCCCTGTGGCTGCGTGTCCGGGATCATGATGGCCCACCTCGCCGACAGCGATCACATCGCCGCCACCGAGGACCAGGCGTGGAAGCTGCTGTACGAGCACGAGACGGCGGCGCACCGCCGCCGCGACCAGGCCGCCGGGTTCACCATCCGGCTAATCGCCAGCGACGAGGGCATCGACCTGCTTCGCCGCGACTGCGAGCACGAGCCGAAGTGGGGAATCACCCCTCGCCCTGAGGTCGAGGGCATGACGTGGGCGGTCACCGACTGGCATCGCCCTAACCAGCGCCTTCACCTCATCGAGTCGGCGGGAGTGGCCCGCAAGTGGCAGAGCGGGATGGCTCCTGTCGTGGCGCTGTGTAGCAAGTCCGACAACTGGTGGACCGCCAACGATCACAAGATCCACCGGGCGATCACCTGCCGTCGCTGCGAGCGCAAGGCGGCCACCTCATGACCGCCGTCACCTTCCTCCTCCTCGCCGCGGTCATCGCTGCCGGGTCGTGGGCGCTGGGCCGCATGGGTCACGGCGAGGCCATCGACGACGCGAACCGTGAGGAAGCCCGCGCCGACCTGGCGGTGGCGTCGATGCGGCGCGCCCTGCGGCTGGTGAAAGCGGCCCGGGCCACCTCGACCGAGCGTCCCTGGTGGCTACCTGAACCCCGACGTGCACGTTACGTGCCGCCTGCTGCGCGTGTGCGCCGGGCGCAGAGAGAACTGGAGATCTGATGACCACGCCTGAGATTCGCGAGCTGACCGAGGCCATCCGCCTGACCGTGGAGTACGTCGGAAACGACACCCTCCCGGCACTGGAGGGCTGGTCGTGGTTCGACGCTCTGCGGAAGTACGCGCCCGAGGTGGCCGAGCAGTTCGCCAACCCTCCGAAGATGGTGAGCGGCGAAGACCTGCCCACTTCTGGGGTCAAGGTGTGGCCGGGTCGTGAGATCGCGGCCATCGTGTACGAGGACGAGCTTCCCGATGCCTTCGACGGTTACGAGGGCAAGGGCGTCACGGGTGGACCGGTCTCGGTACCGGATTACGTCACGGCCGAAGATGCGCTGAAGTTCGCTCACGGGCACATCGCCATCGCCCGCCACATCGAGGCCCGTGACGCCGCAGCGAAGGCCAAGGCGGACGAGGACGCCGAGGAGCGCGCCAGGGGTCTCGAAGACCTGCGTAGGGCAATCAACAACAACTCGACGCCCGGACCGTTCTACGAGTGGGCCGAGAGCATGTATGACGCTGGCGTTCGCGTGGTGACCGCATGAGCGACTACACCGAAGGCCCCATCTCGTTCGACCAGATCCGCGAGGGCGACGAGCTGGAGGTGACGTTCAACTGGCTCGGCCTACAGCAGCACCGGACCGGCGCCGCTGCAGTGCTCAGCGGTACCGGGTCGTGGCTGACTACAGAGGGCGGCTCCCTGGTCGTGAGGTCTCTCGATCCCACCATCCACCGCAAGCCGCGCCCCGTCCCCACCTACGAGCCTGGCGTCACCGGCACCGCGACCGTGCGGGGAGTCGAGGGCGTGCGGGTGATGAAGCGCGACGAAGACGGCGAGTGGTTCTCGGCCACGAGGGTTGCCGGGTTCGTCCACCAGGACGCTGACGTCACCGACTTCACCCCGGACCCGAAGCCGCTCACGGCGGAGAGCGTCGAAGAGCTGATCGAGGCGGACGGCGGCCTCGTCGTGCAGCTACAGAAACGGCCGGTGCAGCAGCCTGACGGCGCGTACCAGGACGGATTCAACAGCGGCATCTATGAGGCCATCCGAATCGTCCGCGAGTGGGCCGCCGGTCAGGGTGTCCGGACGGGCGGCGCGGAGTGAACGCCCCCACGCGTGACGAGATCACCATCCCGCGCCCGACGATCCCGTACGGACCTGACCACCTGACCCGCGACGAGGCCGACGCCTCCTACCTACGTGAGGCCGCGAAGGAGCTCGCGGAGTTCTACAAGCCGTTCGGGTCGAATCTCCGCGCCACCATCGTGAAGCTGATCAACGACGCAGCCGACGCGATCGAGTCTCCTACCGTCGTCGCCCCGCCCGCACCAGCGCTGAGTCGCCCCCAGGTCGCACGGGATGGAACTGACAGGGCCGTAGAGCACTGCCAGGCGGAGATCTGGCCGAGTTGGTCCGACACCTGGCGGGCATGCGGAAGCGTTGTCCGCCCCGATGGCCGCTGCACCCGGTACCAGCATCCACGTGACGCTCCCACTGAACTTGCCGTCCCGCCCGCCACTTCCAAGTCTGCGGCCCCGGAGTTGGAGAGTCGGGACGAGCTGGCCGCCCTTGCGCGCGTTCGGGCGGTGCTGGACGAGTGGGCATCAGCCGACCCTGACGCACCGAACCACGAGCTGTGGCAGGCCGTCCGCATCGCTGTCGAGGGCGCACAACCGGACGGGGGCGACCGTGGCTGACCGCATGACTGGCATCAGGCCCACCGACCGGACGCGCAGCGCACAGGGCATCGGCTTCATGGACTACGGACGCCACAGCCGAGCGGACATGCTGCGCCGGTTCCGCGAGCACTACCGACACGAGCTGGAGAAGGCGCAGTACGCGCTGTCGGTGTCCGGTGACGAGCTGATTGTCGAGACGTTCCTCGGCCCGTGGGCGATGCGCAACGTGCAGGAGGTGTCCGATGACTGATCCGACCACACCCCAGCCGCAGACCGCCGAGCGCGTCCTCGTCTGCGGTGGCCGCCACTACACCGACCACGAGCGCGTCTCCGAAGTGCTGTCGCGCCTGGACTTCGCCGAACTCGCCCACGGTGGCGCGCCTGGGGCCGATGCTCTCGCGGCATGGTTCGCGGTGGCGAACGGGAAGGTGGCGCGGCAGTTCGCCGCCGACTGGAAGGCCCACGGCAAGGCGGCCGGCCCGATCCGCAATCAGCGGATGCTGGCCCAGTTCAAACCCGATCTCGTAGTCGCCTTCCCCGGTGGGCGCGGCACCGCGCACATGGTGCGGATCGCCCGAGAGGCCGGGGTTGACGTCATGGAGGTTGCCTCGTGACCGGCCAGCCGCAGACCCCCGAGCAGGTGACGCAAGTGGTGCTGGCGCGGCACCGGCTCAAGTACGTCGGCTACGCGATACGCCCGGAGTGCTCGGGCTCAGGTTGCAAGTGGCAGCCAGACGACCCGAGCGCCGTCGAGGACGAGCACGCCGCCCACCAGGCCGCGTCGGTGGTGCCCGATGCCTAGCCGCATCCAGATGACCCGCCAGCGGCCATGGCGCGCCGACCACCCCGACGCCGTGATCGTGGCGCGTGGCTCCGACTGGGGCAACCCGTACCGCGTCGGCGAGTTCGCTCAAATCCAAACGCCCATCAAGGGCAGCGACAACTGGTACGGCTACCAGCCGATCATCACGCGAGAGATCGCCGTCCTGCTGTTCCGCATCTGGATCAGCGACCGGCCCGAAGGCCAGATCCGACACGAGCTCGCTGGCAAGGACCTTGCCTGCTGGTGCCGCCTGGATCAGGCGTGTCACGGGGACGTGTTGCTTTCCATCGCGGCTGGAGGCAGCGATGCCTGACGGACCTTGGGCCACGCCCATCCAGCGACCCGCTACCTGCTCGAAGCCGTACCGCTGGTCGACGATGCGCGGCGGCTGCCGCTTCCACCCCGGCCACGACGGGCCATGCAAGCCGAGAAAGAGACGCCGATGACCACCCCACCCGCTGACGACCTCGCCTGGGTCGCCGAGACCGACCGTCTCCTCGCCGCACGCGACACCCACCCCCTCGTCGCCGAGCACGCGATGCGGATGTACGCCCACCTGCGTAACCACGTTCCCGAGATCCGGGAGCTGGCGGCGGAGGTGGTGAGGCTGCGGGCTGCTGCCGATCGGCTGCGTGGAGTCCACGACCCCCTCGAGCACGCTATTCACGGCGCGGTGTGCATGGAGTGCTCCCATGGGCCGGGCTGGGTCGCCTACCCCTGCGCAACCATCGACGCCCTCGCTGGCACGTCGGCGGCTGACGGCGGGGAGGGGACGTGACGGACCCAACTTTGCGACTCCTGAGCCTCGGGGCGGGCGTCCAGTCCACCGCACTGGCCCTCATGGCTGCGGCCGGTGAGATCCCGGATCTCGACGGAGCGATCTTCGCCGACACCGGCTGGGAGCCGAAGCGGGTCTATGACCATCTCGACCTGCTGGAGACGGTCCTCGCCGATGCGGGCATCCCGCTGCTCCGGGTGAGTAAGGGCAATCTGCGCCACGACTCCATCGACCCGGCGCACCGGTACGCGAGCATCCCGTACTTCGTCCGTAACCCCGATGGATCGGACGGCATGGGTCGCCGGCAATGCACCAGCGAGTACAAGCTAGCGCCGATCAACCGGAAGGTCCGCGAGCTGCTGGGCGCGAAGGCGCCGGACTTCCGCCGTGTCCCGAAGGGCCGAGTCATCGAGCAGTGGATCGGATTCTCAACGGACGAGATCCACCGCGTGAACGACAACCGCGGCGTCTCATATGTGCGGAAGCGGTACCCGCTGCTCGAACTGGGCATGGACCGCAAGGCGTGCGATCGGTGGCTGCGCAGCCATGGGTGGACCTCGGTAGCCAAGAGCGCGTGCATCGGCTGCCCGTTCCACGGCAACGCCCAGTGGCGCCGGCTCCGCGACGAGAGCCCGGAGGAGTTCGCCGACGCGGTGGAGTTCGACAAGGCCATCCGCAAGGGCGGGGCCAACCCACTCAGCGGTGAGGCGTTCCTGCACCGCTCACGCATTCCGCTCGACATCGCGCCCATCGACCGCGTGACCGCCCGCGAGTGGAGCGACCGGCAGACCGACGTGTTTGACGCGCTCGAGGATGGCGACCCGGACGGCTGCTCGCCGTACGGCTGCCGCTCCGGTGAGCCAGTCGAGGGCGGCGCCGCATGACCACCCCCTGGCAGGACGACGCCCTCTGCGCCCAGATCGGCGGCGATCTTTGGTTCCCGGACAAGGGCGAAAGTCCGGCCCGGGCCAAGCGAATTTGCCGCGACTGCCCCGTCCGACTGCCCTGCGAGGAAGCGGGCCGGTACGAGCCGCACGGCGTGTGGGCCGGCATGACCTACCGCGAACGTCTCGCACTGCGCCCGACGGAGGCCGCGGCATGACCGGCTCGACGCACGCCACCAGCACCGAGTGGGTACAGGACTGGCGCGACTTTGCCGTCTGCCGCGGCATGGATACCAACACGTGGTTCCCGACGCCGGGCCAGCCCGCAGCCCGCAAGGCCGCCATGCGGATCTGCCGAGAGTGCCCGGTACGTCGAGCTTGCCTGGTCGACGCGATGCGCATGGAGGCCAACAGCAAGAACACGATCCGCCACGGCATCCGCGGTGGGCTCACGCCTGGGCAGCGGGCCGGGCTGGCTAAGGGTCAACGACGGAAGGAGGTGCCCGCATGATCCAAGCCACACCCACGTGGTACCGCGGGACCCAGTTCCGGTCGCGCCTCGAGGCCGACTGGGCCGCCACGTTCGACCACCTCGAGTGGTACTGGGAGTACGAGCCTGTCGCGGTGCAGCTGCCCGACGGGACGAACTACCTGCCTGACTTCTTCCTGCCCTCTCAGCGCGTGTGGTGCGAGGTCAAGGGGCCGCACAACGAGCGGATCAAGAAGCCAGCGCAGCTACAGGAGGCTGTGAACTACGACGAGTTCGACCCTGCCTCCGGGCTCGTGGTCGTACTCCGCCCGGCCGGCCCGGGTGAAGCGGCCCAGTGGGAAGGGACGCACCCCGGGCAGGCCATCGTCATGACCCTCTGCCCCGGGTGCGGGCACTACGGATTCATGGACCACAACGGCACCTGGAGCTGCCGCCGGCACCTGCGGGTGCAGCGGGAGCCCAACAAGTTCTGGATCGCCCCGGGTGGCGCTCTCTACTGGCCTGGGGACCTTCCTTTCATTCGAGCGAGTAACACAGGGAGGGCTGCCTAGTGGCACGTAAGTACGGACAGATCCGGGTCGACATGTGGGCAGACGATCATTGGAGGACCCTCTCGCCAGCTGCCCAACACCTGTACATGCTTCTGCTGACGTCCCCGACGCTCAGCCAGTGCGGGGTGGCTGACTGGCGACCGTCGAGGATCGCGGCTCTCGCGGGCGAGTGGGACGTCGAGGAGGTAGAGGCCGCGGCGTCGGAGCTCATCCGGGAGCTGTTCATCCTTGTCGACGAGAGCACCGAGGAAGTTCTGGTTCGCTCATTCATTAAGCATGACGGCCTAATGAATCAGCCGAAATTGGCTGCCTCGGCTGCTATTGCGCACGCGGCCACGGCGTCCCCAGCGCTGCGGGGGGTGGTTGTTCACGAGCTCAATAAACTGCACGTGAATCAGCCGGAATTGCATGGGTGGAAATCCGAGAAAGCCACTCAGATATTGTCGAAGGCCTCCATCGATCCGGCTACGTATCCCCTCGGCGAGGGTGCCCCCAAGGGGTCCGTTTACGGGTCCATTAAGGGGTCCGTTTACCCTAAAGTGACCCCTAGCGTTAAGGGGTCCATTAAGGGGTCCGTTTACGGGTCCCCTACTCCTGCACCTGCACCTGCACCTAACAACCAAAGAACAAAGACTCCCTCATCGGCTGACGCCGATGGACTGTTCGAGAAGTTCTGGGAGGCCGTTCCTCGCCGCGTCGGCAAGAAAGCCGCACGGCGGAAATGGGACGTCGCGATAAAGGAAGTAGACCCCGAACACATCATCGCCGCAATGGCGCGCTATTCCGATTCGGTCGGTAATCACGATCCCCAATTCATTGTCCATCCCGAGACGTGGTTGAACCAAGGACGCTGGGACGACGAGATCACCTTCACCGCACCCAACGCCGGCGGCGGCTGGTGGGACAACTGATGACCGCATTCGAACGCATCACCGATGCGGTCACCGCCGCGACCGGGAAGGCGCCACGCGGCAACGCCAGCCAGCGCATGGCCGTCTGCCCCGCCCACGAAGACTCCAGCCCGTCCCTATCCATCACCGCCGGCACAGACCGGGTACTGCTCAAGTGCCACGCCAACTGCGAGACCGAAGACATCCTCACCGCGATCAACCTGACCATGGCCGACCTCTTCGACGAGCCCAAGGTGAAGGGCGCCGCCAAGACCACGAACCAAGTCATCGCCGAATACCCCTACATCGACGAACAGGGCACGCTGCTGTTCCAGGTGGTCCGGCTCGAGCCCAAGTCGTTCCGGCAGCGCAAGCCCGACGGAACCGGCGGCTGGTCGTGGAGCCTCGGAGACACCCGTCGCGTGCTGTACCGACTTCCGCAGGTCATCGAGGCCGTCGGCAACGGGTTCACCATCTACGTCTGCGAGGGCGAGAAGGACGTCCACACCCTGGAGAACCGCGGCTACGTCGCCACCTGCAACGCGGGTGGCGCCGGGAAGTGGCGCGACGAGTACAGCGAGTTCCTCCGTGACGCCGACGTCGTGCTCATCGCCGACCGGGACGAGACGGGCCAAGCCCACTGCAGGCAGATAGCGGCATCTCTGGCGGACGTAGCCGCGCACGTCCGCATCGTCGAGGCCTTCGAGGGCAAGGACGTCACCGACCACTTCACCCGCGGCCACGACATCGAGAAGCTCGTCGAGACCTGGAACAGCGACCAGCCCACCAAGGCCGACCTCGCGCCCGACCTGTGGGAGTTCATCGGCGCATCCGACCCGCCCATGGACTGGGTGATCCCCGACCTGCTGGAGCGTGGAGACCGGCTCATCTGGACCGGCTTCGAGGGCCTCGGTAAGTCGATGTTCGTGCGGCAGCTCGCCGTCATGGCCGCCGCCGGCCTCGACCCGTTCTCCGCCGCCCACGTCGCGCCGCGCAAGGTGCTGCTGATCGACTGCGAGAACTCCGAGCGGCAGTCGCGCCGCAAGTTCCGCCCGCTCGCGCACGCCACAGTCAGCGTCGATCGCGACGTCCCCGAGGGTGGGCTCCGACTCATTCACAAGCCCCAGGGCATCGACCTTGCCCGCGATGAAGACGCGGCCTGGCTGCTCGAGCGCGTCACCGCACACCGGCCGGACCTGCTGATCATTGGCCCGTTCTACCGGCTCCACGCTGCCGACATGAAGGAAGAGACCGCGGCCCGTCGGGCGGCGTCCATCCTCGACCTCGCACGCACCACTGTGGACTGCGCGCTGGTCGTGGAGGCTCACGCCGGCCATGGGGAGCAGGGCAAGAACCGCTCGGTTCGGCCTATCGGGTCGTCGCTGCTGCTGCGCTGGCCCGAGTTCGGCTACGGCATCGCGCCGGCTGAACGGCCCCACGGCGACGCCACCTGTACGGACATCCACCAGGGCCGGCCGTGTCCAGACGCAACCCGCGTCGTCGACGTCAAGGCCTGGCGTGGGCCACGAGACGAGCGCAACTGGCCAGACCGTCTGACCTGGGGCCAGCCGTGGCCCTGGGTCGTCGACCCGAGAGAGGGACGCCGATGACCACCGCCCGGGACGCACTGGCCGCGCTCAAGGGAACACCCGACCGAGAGGACACGCCGTGAGCATCTGGGCAAGCCGCATCAACATCGGCCACGACAACTCGCCATGGCCAGAGGAGCGACCCCCGGGTGAGGTCCGCAGCTACGCCAACGGCTGGTCAAACCACTACCCGACCCCCGACGTGGAGAAGCCAGCATTCGTCGGCACCGCGCACATCCCGCCGTACTGCGTGCCGGGACACGGCGACGACGCCGCCAGCGAGGAGGCCACCGGGCCGTGGCTGCGCCTGCATGTCGCCGTGTGGAACGAGGAGCTCGGCAGCCCGATGATCCCCGACGGCGGTGCGATCATCCTCGATCCCGACGCCGCCCGGAGCCTCGCCGCTGAACTCCTGTCGTGGGCCGACAGTGAACACGTCCAGCCCAATGCCCCCGCCGACACCGGAACCACCGAGACCGAGGAGACCCACTGATGGGCTACGGCTACTACCTGCTGCCCGACGGCCGAGAAGCTGGCTACGGCGTCGCCGCCGAGTGCGACCGCGAGGGCTGCACGACGCAGATCGACCGCGGGCTGGGCTATCTCTGCGGCGACATGCCCGACGGCCATCGTGAGGACGACGCCCCCGGTTGCGGGAAGTACTACTGCGGCGAGCACGGCGACGACCACGACTGCCCGAACGAGTGGGGCGTCCTGGGTCACGAGTTCGTTCCCGTCGAGGAGCACGCGGACGACGACGAGTGCACGCACTGCGAGGACGGCACCAACGCGACGTACTGCGGCGCACCTCGATCGGCGCACGACCCGGACGCCGCCCCCACCCACCCCGAGCAGGGAGTCACCCCGTGATCCTCGACGACGCAGGCCACCCCGCCGTGGAGGGCGGCCGCTACCAGATCAGCTATGGCGAGCTGGTCGACGGCTACCGACACGCCTTCTACGACGAGAAAAGGCGCAGGGTCCGTTACTCGCGGACGCCGCTTCACCCCGCTGACCCCCGTTGCCCCGAGTGCAACCCGAACGGAGCCACCGATGCCGACTGAGCCGAGACTGACGGTTTCCTTCACGCGGAAGGACCGCGCTGGGAAGGTGCGCGAGATGCCTCGCCTGGTCATCGTCAACGACTACGTGTGCGAGGAGGTCGACGGCTGCACCTGCGGCGCGAACTACGAGGTTGGCGGCCACGAGTCCGGCTGCGGCTTGGAGCCGATCGGCAAGGTTGACCTCCGACACCACGACGCCGAGGTCGCGGCGAAGGCGCTGCGAGACGCGCGGCAGGTCATCACCCAGTACCTGGCCACGGCCGAGAAGTGGCGGTACGACCGGGTTGTGTGGGCCTTCGCTGTGATGCTCGGAGAGATCCCCGAGGACACGCCAGAGCCGATGTCGCCTGCCGATGCCCGGGCCGTCGCCGACCGGATCGTTCGGGAGGCGGGGACCGATGCCACGACCTGACGAGCGGCCCGACCCGGGGCCGAACCCGCTGATGACCGCGCTCGGCGATGCGATCGAGGCGGCACGGGAAGACCGGCGCGCCAAGCAGGGCGGCGAACAGCCCGACCTACCCAGAGTGCCCGAGCCGAAGCTGCTCTGCGACCACCGATGCCTGCTGCCGGACATGCACCAGGAGGGGCACCAGCACGGCTACAGCCTGGGGCCAGGCTCGATTCGGGGCATGGAGGATCGGGTCCGCGAGCTGGAGGCCGAGAACGAGCGGCTGCGGGCGCACATCCTGGATATCGACGCCCACGCTACGCCCTTCGGCGACATCCCCGACGACCCCGGATACACCGGCGTCTACCTGCTGACAGCAGGAGCCCTCCACCGTGCCCTCGGGAAGATCGGCCACACCGCGCCGTCATGCCAGGCCGAGGCCGAGCGTGACGCCGCCCGGGCCGAGCTTGCCCAGCGCGGGGAGCTGGTGGGGTGGGTGCCCCTCTGGGACAACTGCGGGCAGTGGCTCCACGCCTCCAGCGGGCCATTCCCGACACGTGAGGCCGCCGAGCAGTACGTAGCCGAGGCCGTTCGCGGTGGCGCCAGTTACCTCTACGCCGAGGTTCGGGCCGTGGGCGACGCGGGGGAAGGGGAGCCGACGTGACTACCTGCGGCAAGGACATGCCCGGCTTCTTCGCCGGGGGACGTGTCGACACCGTGTGCCGGCGACCGGAAGGCCACGACGGGGAGTGCTACCCGGGACTGCTACACGGGGACACGGAAGGGGGCGCCAGCGGGGCTGTGGCAGACCAGCAGCCGCCGGAAGGACCCGGAGCCGCACCCGGCTACCCCGAAACGCTCAAATCGCCAGCAGTAGACCGGGAGGGCGGGCAATGAGCCTCGAGCAATGCGTGCTGACTGCCTGCAGCAGCCCGCGCAGGGCGCGTGGTCTATGCGAGTCGCATTACAACAACGCGCCGTGAGGACGGGCACCTTGGAAAAGTGGGCACTGCCGCGTCGCGACCGGCTGCAAGCGGGGACGCGCCGGAAGACCAGGGATGGCTACACGGCCGTCGTGATGGATGACGGCACGCAGGAACTAGAGCACCGGCATGTGATGTCGCAACTCCTGAGGCGGCCCCTCGCCAAGGGCGAGAACGTCCACCACATCAACGGCATCCGGGACGACAACCGACCGGAAAACCTCGAGCTGTGGTTCACGGCGCAGCCATACGGACAACGCGTCGTGCAGCTTCTCGACTACGTGGTCGAGAACCACGCTGACGAGCTGCGAAGGCGCCTCACGCACAGCGCCGCACAGGCTGACATAACTACGGAGGATCAGTGACCCAGCAGAAGTGCGTCACCGGATGCGGTCGGCCGACGCGAGACGTACGCCTCCTGTGCGACCAGCACGTATGGGAGCTGGAGCAGGCGTTGGCCGAGATCCCCGCGCTCCTCGACGAGCTCAAGGTGACGCTGACTAGGCAGGACAAGCTCGGCCACGGTGAGGGTGGCAACAAGCCGACCAAGGCCAGCGAGCAGCCGTTGCCGTTCAACGTTCATGCGTCGGCCAACCTGGGAGACCTGCGGATCTACCTGGTCGGCTGGGTGAGGGACCTCTACGAGACCAGCAGCCTCGCCGGGCCCGCCTGCCTGAACTGCCACCACGGCACCTGCCAGGCGATCCGTTGGCACGTGCTGCCCCCGGACACGCTCAGGGGCATGTCGCGCTGGCTCCTGGCCCGGCTGGACGTCCTGGCGAAGCACCCGGCCGCCGAGGACATCCACAGCGAGATCTGCGGCATCGCGCTGCACCCGACTGGCTCGGCATGGAGGGCGGTCGATCGCGCGGCCACGAAGACCCGCTTCGTCGTGGGGCCATGCCCGGAGCTGGACGGAGCGGTGAACTGCCTCGGCGAGGTGTGGGCGTACATCCCGACCCGCGAGGAGGAGCGGGCCGTCATGGTCTGTGCCGAGTGCGGAACGACCTGGGAATCGCAGCAGTGGATGCGAGCAGGCAAGAGGATCCTTGACGAGAAGAACCGCCGGGTGGCCGTCGACCGACAACTCCGCGCGATCTTCGGCGAGGCGTCGTGAGGCTCATCGACAGCGAGACGGCAGCGAGAGCACTGGGGGTGACTGCGAGGACGGTGCGCCGCTGGGTGACCAGCGGCGTCCTGCCCAACCGAGGCACGCCCCGGGCGATCCTCGTGGACCTGGAGGACGTCATGCGCGTGTCAGATGGCGAAACGGCTGATGTCCGCTAGAGTGTGCTCCAGTGGTGAATTGTTGCCACTACGACAAAGGCCCCCAGCTCACCAGCCGGGGGCCTTTCGCATGCCCACAGTCACGACGCCTTGAGGTAGTCCTCCAGAACCCGGCGGGCCAGCTTCGACACCGACACCCCCTCAGCCTCGGCGCGACGGTGCAGCTCCTCCGCAGTCTCCTCAGATACCCGAATCTGCACCTTCGGCGAATGCTTCGACCCACCCGAGAGAGACTTCGGGCCGGGGGTCAGGTTCCGACGGCGGACCTTCGCCAGCGTCTCCTGAGCAAGCTGCTCGGCCCGCTCCTCGGTTAGGCGCTCACCGTGGTAGATGAACTCCTCGCGGTCAAGGTCGATATCGCTGATCTCGGTGTCCGGCCCAATCGTGGGCCTACGGTCGGTCATCGCTCCTCCTCAGAAGCTCGTCGGCATCGCATGGATGACGGCCCAGCAGTCAGCCCACGCAGCCCGGTCATCAGGGACGATGATGATCGTCCACTCGATACCAGCCTTGTCCTCGCCGGTGAACACCACCTGGTCACCCTCGGTGGTGACCGTGTGGGCGTTGGCCATGACGAACACGATCCGGGCGTTACCGGCCTTGTGCTTGCGGGCCGTCTTGGTCACTCGGAACTGCGTCATGTGTCTAGGATGTCATCCATGTTCGAGAGTGTCAAGGGGGTGCCGTGCGCATCCTCAACCTCGGCACCTGGGACAGCGCAGGCGACGGCATCCGCACCAAGGACGCCTTCGACCGCCACGCACCCGGCTGGACATACAACGCCACCGCGCAACGCCAACGCGTCTTCGCCTGGCCCGAAGACCGGCCATGGCGCGACGCGCCCGAGCTCGCTCTACGGGCCGACGTCCTCCACCTCCGGAACAGCTTCAAGGCCGCCCGCCAGCTCGGACTACTCGGCCGGCCCGCCGTCATCCACCACCACGGCACCGCGTTCCGCAAGAACCAGGCCGAACTCCTCGACCACTGCCGACGCCACAACGTTATCGGCTTGGCCGCCACCCTCGACCTGTGGCTCATGGCCCCCGACGAACTCGAATGGCTACCAGCCCCCTATGACCTTGACTGGCTCGCCGCGATGCGCCAACCCCGTCAGGACGACGGCGTACTCCGCATCGCCCACGCCCCCACCAACCGGCAGATCAAGGGCACCGACGCGTTCCTCCGCGCCGTCGACAAGCTGGCCGCCGAGATCCCCGTCGAGCTCGTCCTCATCGAGGGCCGCGCCTGGGCCGAATGCCTCCCGCTCAAGGCCACCGCGGACATCTACTACGACCAGGTAGCGCTCGGATACGGCAACAACTCGATCGAATCCTGGGCCATGGGAATCCCCGTGGTGTGCGGGGGCGCCGACGAGACGCTGAGCGAGTACGAGCGGCGCTTCGGCTCCCTACCGTTCGTCCTGGCCGACGAAGGCAGCATCTACCACGCACTGCGAGCCTTCGCCGATCCCGACGAACGGGCACACTGGGCAGCTCGCGGCCTCGACCACGTAACCCAATGGCACGACGAGAAGCGCGTCGTCACCCAACTGCAACAGGTGTACGCCCGTGCAGCACGGTGACATCCTCTACCTCGTCGGACCCGAACAACCCACCGACGAACTCAAGTACAGCTTGCGATCCCTGCGCTACGTCGACCACGACCGAGTGTGGATCGCCGGCCACTGCCCCGACTGGGTGACAGGCGTACGGCACATCCCCGTCGAACAGACCAAGGGAAAGCGCGAGAACACCAGAGCCAACCTCGAAGCAGCCCTCGCCACAGAGGGCCTATCCGACCCGTTCCAGCTCTGGTGCGACGACTTCTACGCCGTCCAACCCATCGGCCGGCTACACGCCATGAACGGCGGCCCGCTCCTCACAGCCATCCACGGCGCCCGACACGGCTACCGACGGGCACTCCAGCAGGCATACACCCACCTCACACAGCAAGGCATCGCGCAGCCCCTCGCCTACGACGCGCTGCACGTGCCCCAGTGGTTCCACAAGACCCCCCTCGCCCACACCCTGGGCACCGGCATCGGCATGTACCAGACGGTCTACGGCAACACCCACCGCGACCACCCCGGCCAGCAGGTACCCAACGCCAAGCGGGCACAGGGCCACCAAGACCGGGCATGGATCAGCACCAACAGCACCACATGGCACAGCCCTATAGGGCAATGGGTACGAGACGCACACCCCGACCCTGGGCCATACGAGGCCACCACCTGATGGGCAGAGGATGGTCCCCCTGCTCCACACCAAGGTGCCCCGAGCTCACACCCCCAGGTGTCAGCAGGTGCGGCGACTGCCGGCGTGAAGCAGACCAACGCAGGGGCACAGCACACCAGCGTGGCTACACCGGGGCAGGGCACACCGGGTTCCGTACCGAGGTACTGGCAGTCGACCCCTTCTGCGTATGCGTCGACTGCGATGACCACTCGACACCATGCGGCAAGCCCAGCACAGACGCAGACCACCACCCACTCGGCAGACGTGAGCTGGTAGCAGCAGGGCTCAACCCCAACGACCCGAAGCACGGTCGCGGCTTGTGCTCGACGTGTCACAAGCGAGCCACGGCGACGCATCAACCAGGCGGGTGGAACGACAGGCCAACGCTCTAACCAGCGACGATACGAACGTTGATGATCTTCACATCGGAATCGCAACGCTCTGACCTGGGGGGATACCCCCAAGTGGATCTTGCAGTGGACCGCCGGGGAGGGCTCCCGACC
>Ga0193743_1000207_pt1 | contig 47448 bp, 42 predicted proteins | sample L2c2metaG_FD_143038 | JGI IMG/M metagenome (GOLD analysis project Ga0193743, IMG submission 143038) | Soil microbial communities from a riparian zone of the East river system, Colorado, United States - L2c2 | ecosystem: Environmental > Terrestrial > Soil > Riparian zone | place: USA: East River... | reverse complement strand
CCATAGGCCCTAACCGCAGCCGCCGCGCCAGCGGCTTCCTTCAAACGGCCCTATCAAAACTGCCCCGAGAAACAGCGAAGCCAGGTCTGTGCTTCGTGCCAGGGCAGCCCTGATAGGGTCCTATCGTTTCCGGTTACTTATCCATGAATCACTCCGGCTAGCCCGTAATCTCCCCCACCTGCCTCTACCCTGAACGGCCTTTGCCCTTGAGCGATTCCCTAAGAATCATAGCCGGGGCCGCCAGGCGATCCGCACTCTTTCCACAGCTTTTCCCAATTCCAGATTCCGTCCGCCACCTCGTAGGGCAACGGAAATCCGAGCTGATGCGCGAGCATCAGCACCTGTCCGCGATGGTGGGCCTCGTGAGCAAGCATGTAGCACAGCATTTCCAGGCCAACCGGCCAAGCCGGAGCCCAGCCGTCTCTGCGAAACTTCTCGACGTGGCCTCCACTACCGCCGAGCGCTTCCGCGAGCATCTCCACGCAGCGAGCGGCGCTCTCGGCCAATCCCGCACGGGCCTGCTGCGGCGTGCAGCGCGCGCGGTTGAGCTGTGCTGGAATCTTCAGGTGCGGAGCGGTAAGCCTAACCCACTTGGAGCGGACATTGTGCATGTGCGTGAAGATCGCCGCAATGGTGCGGGCCTTGCCGGGCGGTTTGGCTCTCCAGGCGGTAGGGTCAAGATGTTCGATAAGAACCTGGTTCATGCGATCATTGGCGGCAAAGATCTGGACTGCGTTTCGGCCGAGTTGAGTGTGAACCTTGTGTTGACGCGTGGTCACGGCTCCTACTCCTTGCCCCATGATACTTCCGGGTCGTAGGCAATCCGGAAATATTGGCACAGATCAGTCCTGCGAAGTTGGCCTGTCTGTAGCGATCCTTGATTTTGATGGCTTATTTCTGCTCGAAGGCTGGCATTCGGAATCATTTGCCCCGAGATGAACGTCGTAAGAGCATCTTCAGGATAGTAATCTTTAGTATTTCTTCTGTTTACTTTCCTGGAGTATCGCTCATAGCAAAGCGTAGTTCTCCGCCAGCCATAAGCTGCGCGTGTGTGAGCGTGGAGTTCGTAATCACTTTGCCGTTTAGAGTGATGCTACGTGCGTAAACTTTGCCGCTTTCTGCGCCGGTCGCAATCACGTGCAGCTTGCGACCGGTCGGAAGCATGACAGTCATATCGTCAAAGCGCGGCGAACCGAGCGAGTAATTCGGCACGCCAGGGCAAACCTGGTAGAAGCCGAGAGCGCTCAGGACGTACCAAGCGCTCATCTGCCCCGCATCGTCGTTACCCGCAAGACCAGCGGGCCCATCTTTGTACTCGCTGTCGAGAATCGCTCGGACATGCTTCTGCGTCTTTTCAGGCGCCCCGGCGAAGTCGTACAGATATGCGATGTGGTGGCTGGGCTCGTTGCCGTGCGCGTAATAGTTCCCCGCAAAGAGTTCGTCAAGCTTGGCTTCGAACTGTGGCTTGCCGCCTTCGAGTTCGATGAGTCCCGAGACATTCTGCGGAACGAAGAAGGTGTACTGCCACGGTAGCCCCTCCGTGATCCAGCTGTAGGCTTTGGCAGGGTCGAAGGGGGTAGCCCAGGAGCCATCGGTATGACGTCCGCGCGCAAAGCCGGTCTGGGAATCAATCACGTTGCGCCAGTTCTCTCCACGCTTGCGGAAGAGAGCCGCATCTTCCTTATGCCCCAGCTCTTGAGCAATGTTGGCAAGCATTGCATCGTCATACGCATACTCAAGCGTGCGCGATACCTGTTCATTCTTGTGAAAAGCATCGTCGATCGGGTCTTCAAGAGGAATGTAACCGTACTTGATGTAGGAGTCGAGACCGCGACGTCCTTTGCCATCGCGATACTCCTCGCGTGTTGCCGGCATCTCCAATGCGTTCTTCCGCATGAGTGGATAAGCGCGCTGTATATCGAAGCCGCGAATACCTTTCTGCCAGGCATCGATCATCATGGCGGAGGAATGGTCGCCGACCATCTCCGAGGTGAAGCTGTTCCACGCTGGGAAGATTGGGAGGAAGCCGCCTTGCGCTCCTTTTGTGATGATTGACTGCATCATGGACGCCTCGAGTTTCGGATCCAGAATCATCATGAGTGGCGCCTGGGCGCGGAAGATGTCCCATACCGAAAAATCGTCATACTGCGTCGTCGCGGTGTGCTCGACCTGTCCGTGATCGTGAAAGCGGGGGTAGGTACCGCTTACGTCGCTGTACGTCCGTGGCTGTAGCATCGCGTGATAGAGCGAGGTGTAGAACACCGCTTTAGCCGGATCGTTGCCCGCAATCTGAATGCGGCCCAGCTGTGCGTGCCAAGCGCTGCGTGCCTCAGCCGCCACCCTTGCATAATTCCAGTCCGGGATCTCTGCGCGAAGATTTTTGCGTGCCTCTTCAATCGAAACGAAAGAGGTACCGATCCGAACTGTGATCACATCTCCACGATGCACGGAACCAAAGTGCAGGTATGTACCAAAGCCAGGACGTGGCGCTGAGGTAGGCTGCGTCAGGGCAGCTGCCGAAGCACCACCCGTCGAAGTCATCATGTGCGAGACGACGACAACCCCGACGGGCTGTCCGTCACCAACCTGTTTGGATCGTCCATCGGTTGTCTCCGACCCGATGTAGGTTCCGGCTGACTTTACGGTGTGATCGAATTCCGCAACAAACCACGCACTAAAGCCCGCAAGTTTCCCGCTGCCGGCATATTCCCGACGGACAGGCACTTCGCCGATGACTTCTTTCTTTGCAGCATCGACTGCTACCCAGCCATCGCCTCCTCGAGCGTTGTTCTCCATCACAACCCAGGCATCCGGATCGTCTGTGGTGAATTCGAAGCGCATGATTCCGGCGCGGGATGTCGCGGTTACTGAGGCTTTTACGTGCGATTCCTTGAGGTCGACCGCATACGAGTAGGGCGTTGCGTGCTCGGTCTCACGATCGAAGGCTGAGGCGCGCGTAACAGCAGCCGTTTTAAGCGACCCCGTACCTGGCATCAACGTCATGCTGCCGTAGTCAGGGACACAGCTTCCACTGAGGAAGTGCGAACCCCGCAAGCCTTGAATCTTTGCATCCGTAAAGTAGTACGGCGCGATGCACTTGGTCTCCCCGGCCCGGGTCTGCGGCGTCCAGTGCGTCATGGCAAAAGGAACTCCGACGGCGGGATAGGTCTGCCCTTCGTTTTGTGTTCCCGTCAGTGGGTGAACGAGATCTTCAGGAAGCGATTGACCGGCAGCGGAGATGGCAGCTAGAGAGAGCGCGACAGCAAGACTAAGTCGAAGCATGAACTCCATTCTTGCCGTGAAATCCCATTTACGCAAACTGGAACGCATTACATAAACCAGACCATAAGAGGAAGTGTGCCGGTGTAAAGTCCTTGCCTGCGATAGTTCCTGCTCATACTTCCGGATTCGCGCTTAATCCAGATTGCAAAAGAGAGCCGCTACTACTGAGGCATCACCAGTACTTCAATTCCACTCGCCGCTCCGGCGCTCCGGTAGACACTCTCTGTGGCCTTCACAAACTGCTCCGGCTTCGCCAGCGGTATATCCATAAACGTCTGCGGATTGCGATCTACCAGTGGGAACCACGAGCTCTGTACCTGCACCATGATCCGGTGTCCGGTACGGAAGGTATGGTTGATATCCGGCATCTCGGCATTCACCGAGACCATCTTTCCCGGAACTAGCGGCGTTGGCTTCTCCCAGCTATCGCGGAACTTCGCCCGCATCGGCTCCCCGCGCACCAGTTGCTGATACCCGCCCATCACCACTGGAGCGGCGCTGGTAATCCTCTTGTTCGCCGCCTCAATCCCCGCAGCGTTCGGGTAGTCATACGGATACACATCGATCAGCTTCACGACAAAATCCGAGTCGGTCCCCGTCGAAGCCACCTTGAGCTTCGGCCGCACCGGCCCCACAATCGTCACGTCCTCCGTCAACGGCTCCGACTCATACACCAGAACATCCGGCCGCTTCGCAGCAAACCGCTGATCATCCGCCATGTAACGCTGCGGAATCGTACTCGTCGGATACTCCACAAACGGCACCGGATGCATCGGATCGCTCACATACTCATCCACGCCGCTTTTCTGTGTCGGCGCATCGAAGCTCAACTTGCCGCCTGCGCGGAAGTAGAGCGTCTTCTTAACCGCAGGCTTCGGAGGCCACGCATCATACGTCTTCCACACATTGCTGCCGGTCTCGAAGACATAAGCCTTCGGCATCGGTCCGCCATGCACGCCCTTCAGATAGAACTCGAAGAACGGATACTCAATCTTCGCCCGATAGAATAGCGAAGTCTTCGCATTGAACGTTACATCGCCGAGATGATCGCCATCCGTCCGCGACCATCCGCCATGCGTCCACGGCCCAATCACCAGCGTATTGACTGCACCCGGATTGAACTCATCGATAGCGTGAAACGTCTTGAACGGCCCCGACAGATCCTCCGCGTCGAACCAGCCGCCCACCGTCATTACCGCCGTATGAATCCCCTTCATGTGTCGCGAGAGGTCGCGCTTCTTCCAGTAGTCGTCGTAGGTTGTATGCGACACCTGATCGTGGAACAGCCAGTTCCCGCCGTTCAAGTACTCCTTACCCGTATCCAGGTTTCCCGTCGGCCCCGCAGCGAGCAGGGTCGCATACGTATCTGGGTTCTCACTCGCGGAAGGCTCTGCGCCAAACCGCAAACCAGCCGGAATCACCGGATTCTTCTGCGGCCGAAACCCGCGATAGAAGCCATAGTTCGCGCCCAACATGAACGCGCCGCCATGATAGCCATCGTCATTGAAGAACAGATCTGTCATCGGTGCCTGTGGACTCGCCGCCTTGATCGCCGGATGCGAATCAATGATGCTCGCCGACGTGTAGAACCCTGGATAGCTGATTCCCGTAATTCCCACCTTGCCGTTGTTGTTCGGCACATGCTTCAGCAGGAACTCCACCGTGTCGTACATATCGCTCGACTCATCCACATCCTCCGCCGACTTCTTCTCGTCGATATGCGGGTTCATCTCCTGAAACACACCCTCGCTCGCCGTCCGCCCGCGCGCATCCTCGCACACGAAGATGTAGCCCGACTCCATCAGCTCCCTGCTGGGCCCTACCTGCGCCGGGAACTTGTCCTCACCATAAGGGGCACAGCTATAGGGCGTCCTCGTCATCAGGAACGGATAAGGCCCGACGTCCTCGAACGCTCCTACCTGCGGCACATACACCGAAGCAAACAGCTTCACGCCATCCCTCATCGGTATCCGATACTCATATTTCGCATAGTGCGACTTCACAAAATTGTCAGCCGCCGGAGCCTGAGCACTCATCCCACGTCCCACTGCCGACAGACACACCACTACCAGCCCAAGTCTGATCCTCATCGAGTCCCTCGCTAGAAATTTGCAGTATCCGCAGTCTACTCGCGAAGACGTTCTTGACAAGAGGAATGTTTCACCTCGCCACCGGCACCCCATCCAGACTCAACAGCCGTCCCACCGGATAAAGCCCTACCCGATTCGCGGCATACCAAGGCGATCGCTCATAAAAGAAGTTCAGCCTCGCATACGGGCTCCCTGCAAACACCGGATCGCTCGCCACCTTCTTCTCGAACTCCGCCTTCAGCTTTGGATCCTTCGCCATCATCTCCCGCGCCAGAGTCTCGACGACATAGTTCTCGCCATACTCCTTCTGCTCGAAGATCGTATCGAAGAACCCCCACTGCATCGCCGAATCCGGCGCCGCCGGCTCCAGCCACGCCACCGCGACCTTCGACAGCCGCTGATTCAACCGCACCACCGCCGACCCCGCCGGAAAGCTCATCCGCTCTCGCACCAGCACGCAGCTCCCAAACTTTCCCGGCCCTCGCATCGCCTCGCCATTGAAGGTCGGATGCAGTCCCTCAAACGGAGGGTCCTGCCACGTCATCCCCGCGCACCGGTATGTCTCGACATCGCCCGCCCAAGCAACCGTCGTCCGCTCCATCGCCACCTGATGCGCCGCCAGTACATCGATCACCTTCGTCCACTGCGCCGGAATAATGTAAGCCGCAGGCAGCGTCGTCTCCGCCTTCACCTTGAACCCTGTCTGGAACGGCAGCGAGACATTCCACGGCTCATGCGAGTACTCCACCCGCATCGCTCCCGAAACCTCACTCAGCGAGCGCTTATACGCATACCCGCGAAATAAAAAAGGAGTCGTCTGTCCACTCCACCCCAGCGCAAGCGGATACTTCACATTACTCAGCGGATGCGCCCCCATCCCCTCAGCCTCTCTGTCCGCCACCGCATTCAGCGCAATCACCTTATCCGCATCACGATTCATCAACTCCATCAAACCGGCGAGAATCTCATAGTTTCCCGTCACCCGAGTCTTGTAGTCCTTCAGCATATGTAGCTCGACCAGCATCCCCGGACGCCCTTCAAGAATCACGTACCCCGTAGAAAACCGTGGCGGATCGTCATTGAACCCCAACCCCTCCGCTGGATCATTGTCATTCGCCAGATTGATATAAGTCGGCGCTGCCAGATGCCCATGCGCATTCACATACTTCTCGAGCGCCGGCGTAACCACCTCATCGACCCACTTAGCCGTACCACTCGGAACATTCGGCCCGTCGTCGATCGTAAATGTGACGTCGTACTGATAGTCCGCCCCATCCGTCACATGATCATCCACAAAGAAGTCCGGCAGCCAGCGATGAAACATCGCCATGAACGCTCGCGTTTCGGGAGCATCCGCCTTCAGATAATCGCGATTCAAATTCAGATTTGTCCCATTGCCCCGCCATCCCATCTCCGCCGGACCATCCTGATTGATCCGGTTATAAGCGCTCCTGCGCTCATGCCCATCCGCATTGTACATCGGGATAAACACAAACACCGCCCGCTTCAGCAGCTCCGCCTTCGACTTCGTGATCACCATATCCCGTAGCAGCGCCAGGCAAGCGTCCTTGCCATCCATCTCCCCCGCGTGGATCGAGTTCTGCACCAGCACAATCGGCCGCTTTGCCGCATGGATCGCCACCGGATCGAACACTCCATCCCGCGAAGCGATCACGATATCTAGCTCTCGCCCTTCGCCCGTCTTCCCAAACGCCTCAATAAGCACCTGCCCCGGAGCCGCTACCTGCAGCCGCTTCAGATAAGCCATCGTCTCCGGATAGTCAGGAGTTGCCGCATAGCAGGTCTTCTCCGCCGGAGTGATCCACTCGCCCCACTCCCCGCCCGGTGCTGAGCAAGCTGTCCGGGGAGCGTCCATCAACCGCCCCTTCGCCACCGTCTGCCCCACAGCCGATCCCCCACACATCATCGCAATCAGCAAACCACCAGAAATCCGCATCCCAACTCCTCAAAGAAAGCAAGCCTATGCAACCAGCCTAGCAGTCGCTGATACAAAGGTCGCAACCCAACACGGTATCCTTTCAGCATGAGCCAGGAACTTTGGACCGCGGTCGACGACTACATCTCAACCAGTCTTATATGTTTAGACCCCGCCTTGGAAGAGGCATTGCAAGCCAACTCAGCAGCAGATCTTCCGCAATCGACGTCACACCCAACCAGGGCAATCTCCTCAATCTTTTGATCCGCATAGAGGGTGCTAAAAGAGTTCTCGAGCTCGGAACTCGCGCTGTCCTCGCCGAACGCGTTCGATGCTGTCTGCCCGCCACTAAAGTCGAAGATGGTGCAAAGGATGTAGGAGCGGAGGAGCTTACCGGAGTCGTCTTTGACGTCATGAATCGAGTACATCTCCAAGCCCCTGACGCTGCCTATAGCTCCTATCGGGGCCGATACATCCGGCGTCCTCTGATTTTGCGCCTTGAGCGCGACCACGATCTTGGTTTAGCGCTCCTCGAGAACATGGCAAATGCTCTCACTCATTGAACGAAATGCGCCTATGCTCACGCAGCCGCACGAACGCAAGGACTGACAGAACCGGAGCAGGGACTGGGTGATCGAAGAATACGAGCGACAGAACTCGCTTCCTTACTCAGAGTTCGGCTATGATTTCGTTCACGGGAGTTGCGTTCCGTAGTTCACTCATGGACTTGGGTAAAAGGCGATTAGCCTGAACCCGTCTGTGCAAGCGACCCGGATCTATGAGTGAGAGTCGGAGGTAAGTGTGTATCCCATACCTTCTTGAAGAGGTGTGATCCGCGCTAATTGACTCTGGTCAAGGACTTAGGTGTAGAACATCTTGCCCCGGGGCTTTTTTTGATTATCTTGTAAGTTCACAACTTTTTGCAATATGTTGCGTCGTTGTCACATATCGCCGAGTTTTTTCGCTTATTCTTCAATCCGATCGACAAGGGGCGCCTCTCTCCGAAAGCGCACGTGGCGTCTCTCCGAAAGCGCACTTATGTTGAAGTTTCAAGTTCGACGTTGGTCCGAGCGCCCGCGCATGTTGGTGTTCATGCTGGGAGTTATGCTGCCCGCGGCCGCGCTCATCGCGGTCGGTGTATGGCACCTCAGGCTCATACAGCGCGAAAAATCGGTCGAGGCTGTCTTTCAACGAGAGTATCAACAGGTCTTGGCTATCGCAGAAAAGCGGATTGATGCGCGGGCTTATGAGATCGCCGAGGAAGCCAGGGCGAAATTTCCCGATGTGAACCAAGGCGACCAACTCGAGGCTTTCCTGACGTCACACAAAGACATTGCATATGCGTTTATTTGGACAGGGAAAGGCCACGTTGATAGTCAATTTCAGCCTGATCGGATGAGCGATCCGGTATTTGTTGAAGAAGGCAAGCAGTTCTCATCCATGATCGGACCTTGGTTTGACCTGGATGCCAAAGACCTCATCACCAAACTGAAGAAGATCGAGTCGATGGAAGGGAGGCGCGTCTACCTTAGGGACAATTGGGTAACCAGGGGCGACAAATGGCAGTATCAGTCTTTGGGGCTATTCATACCTCGCGGTTCGACTGCGGAGCATCCCGCTCTGGCAGGGTTTGTCTACGATACCGACTATCTGCAGAACAAATTTTTTCCGCAAGCGCTGAACGAAGTGCTGCCAAATCAGAACAAAAACGATACATCCCATCCTCAACCAGCGATCATGGTACGGACTGCAAAGGACCATGCTCCTTTGGCTACTTCCCTCTGTTGGGATGGAGGTTCGCCTGAAGTAGAGCGTAATTTTGATGGTGTCTTTCCCGGACTGATTTTGGGAATTAAGTTGCCCGGGACCACGATTGCGGACATCGGCAACCACTTTGTGCGGACCGCCTTCCTTATCCTCGGAGCGCTTTCGCTGCTGATGGGTGGAGGGGTGCTGCTCACCTATCGCAACGTCGCGCGCGAACTTGGACTGGCGAAATTGAAATCCGATTTTGTCTCTAACGTCTCGCACGAGCTGAGAACGCCTCTGGCGCTCATTCGCCTTTACGCAGAGACGCTGGAACTGGGACGCCTCTCCAATCCGGGAAAACGTCAGGAATACTACGAGATCATTCGCAAAGAGAGTGAGCGGTTGACTTCGCTGATTAACAATATTCTGGACTTCTCGCGTATCGAGTCGGGCAAGAAAGAATACAGTTTCCGTGAGACCGATGTGGCTGATCTGGTGCGGAGCACGCTGGAGTCGTATCGTTTTGAAATCGAACAAAACGGGTTCCAGTTCGAACAGAAGATCGACAACGATCTGCCACAAGTGTATGTGGATCGCGAAGCGATTGCGCGTTCGCTGCTGAATCTGGTGAACAACGCGGTGAAGTACTCGGCGACAGAGAAATACCTTGGAGTAAACCTCTACCGGCACAATGGCGGCGTCAACCTTGAGGTCGTCGATCACGGAATCGGCATAGCCGCGAAGGAGCAACCCAAAATCTTCGAGAAGTTTTACCGAGTGGGGGATCCACTGGTGCATGAGACCAAGGGCAGCGGACTGGGGCTGTCTCTGGTGCGCCACATCGTGCAGGCGCATGGAGGTGCAGTTGCGGTTGAGAGCGAGCCCGGTCAAGGCAGCAAGTTCATTATTACGTTACCGGTCCAGACAACAGATATCCAGCAGGCGAAAGGGATGTCGACATGAGACAGCAAGAGAAGGCAAAGGTAACTGAAGCACCGAGGCCAGCGAGAATTCTTGTTGTTGAGGACGAGCCCAATATGGTGGCTGGCCTTCGAGACAACTTCGAGTTTGAAGGCTACGAAGTGATTACAGCGGGCGATGGGATCGAAGGCCTTCGGCGAGCGCTGGAAGAGTCTCCCGATCTTGTGATCCTGGATGTCATGATGCCCCGGATGAGCGGACTGGAAGTATGCAAGCAGTTACGCGCTCAACGCGATTCCATCCCGATCATCATGCTGACTGCCCGCGGCCAGGAACTAGACAAGGTGGTGGGCCTCGAACTCGGCGCGGACGACTATGTAACCAAGCCGTTCTCAATTCGTGAGCTGCTTGCGCGAGTGAAGGCGGTGCTGCGACGCACGGCAGTTGTTCCCAAACATCAGGATCAACACTCCTTCGGTAATGTGCAAGTCGATCTGCGCCGTCATCGCGTGATCAGGTCAGGCAAGTCTCTCGAGGTATCCTCCAAGGAATTCGAACTGTTGAAGTATTTCATATGTCATTCTGGCGAAACACTGACTCGCGATCGTCTTCTGGAAGAGGTTTGGGGATACGAGAATTACCCAACGACCCGGACGGTGGATACGCACCTGGTACGTCTGCGCCAAAAACTTGAGCCCGATCCCGAACAACCACAGTACTTCCTCACAGTGCATGGAACAGGCTATAGGTTCGTCGGTTAGAGCACGATCAGAATCTAAGGGGGTGGATTATGAACGCCGCGAGAGTACTACCAGGAAGTGAAGGCAAGTTCCGGACCACCGGCAGGGGCCGAAATTACAGCATGCCCCAATCCTCGATGGCGGTGGCGTCGATGCCGCCACCGCCATCGAGTGTGCCACTGCGGGACGAGGTCGCGTCCCTTCTGCGAGAGCGACTTGATCTCCATTCAGAACTGTTCGAGGCCGCACAGATCCAGCGCAAACTAAGCGGCCCGCGTGAATTTCGCCACGGCACTTTACAGTTCGCAAGCGAGGTATTCGCAGCTCGCTTTATCTCAGGGGATTTCACGACGTTTTTGAAAAGCGGTTCCCAGGTTCTGATGGCCCATGGAGACATTGCCGGTAAAGGTGTTGCCGCTGGGATGTGGTTCACTAATCTGGCAGGACTTTTGCAATGTTACGGCGATCCCTATTCCGATCCTGCAAGCATCGCGTCGGAGATCAACCGCCACCTCTGCTATCTGCGGCCGGTTGCGCCATTCGCCACGGCCTTTCTCGCGCGGATTGACTGCCACCTTGGAGGACTGACCTACTGCAATGCCGGCCATTTCCCGCCAATAGTGCTTCGCGCGGATGGCCGGACTGATCTGCTTGAGAAGGGCGGCCCTCTTTTGGGTGCTATCGAACGCGCGAAATTTGAGGTGGGCGAACTGATTCTCGAACCCGGAGACACGCTTGTCGCATACTCCGATGGTGTACTTGAATGCCGCAACGCTTCAGAGGAAGAGTTCGGGTTGGATCGGATACTAGCGGCATTACGACACGCCGAATCGCCATCCGCTCAGGCCACGCTCATGAGGCTCCTCGCCACCTTACAGGACTTCGCGAACGGTAGTCCGCTTTGCGACGACGTCAGTTTGACAGTGATTCAACGGGACGGGCGCCGAATCCTGTCGAGTGCGCCGGAGATTGAGGTGTTCATCCGCGAAAACGACTCCAAGTTGAAAACGAAGGAGTAGGGCTCTTGAAGAAACGAGTGCATGGCGGTTTCGCTGCTTCCCAATTTATCCATCCTTCGAGATAGTGTGACCTTGTACGAAGTAGCACCGGCCACGCGCTACTGCGGCATTTAGAATCGCGCGAGCACGAATCCAATAGCGCCTCGGCCAAGCGAGACTTGCCTATCCCCGGCTCGCCCACTATCAAGGCGAAGTGCGCTTTACCTTCCGTCACGAGGCGCAAACAACCGACTAGAGCCTGTTATGAACTACGATCACTGCTTCCCTTAGGGGGTACCCCCCCCGGGGGGGGTACTTGCTGCAAGTCATCTGAATTCAGCGACTTAAGCGAATCTATCGCTGCAAAGTCGTCATTCTAAACTGGTTACGGCTAAATTCGTCTTTCTAAAAGGTTTATTGGTTTAAAGAGAAAAGCCCCGGGTGTTGGCCGGGGCTTTTTCTGACTCTGTATTAACTATAGCCGATTGAGTAAAACTAATAGGCGACTTTGCGGAAGATTATTTTCGGAGGCTAAGGCTTTGTTTTTGTTGGATTTGCGTACGGAGATGCGTCTTCGTTTCGGCTGCCAGGGGCTTGACAGGAAAAACAGGGTGCCGGGCTCAGGGGCAGAGGACAACAACTGCGTCAACAGCAACAGGCACAAGGGTTGAGGCGCAGGCCAGTTCGCAAAGTTCATAACAGCCTCTAAGGGTGAAGTTTCAATTTCAATAGGTTGTTGTCCATTCGATCGAGAACTGTGAAGTTGAGTTTGCGAAGCAAAGCATTCTCAGGAGATCGAATGGACTATCACCATCATGCTCGACTGACGATTGTTCGTCGAGAGGAGTTAGGAAGAGAGTTTTGGCAGAGCGCGGCGAAGTGGGTCCGGTTGACCGAACCATGCGGTCAACACCTGCCGCCTACGTTGTAAGGTTGTGAAAAATTGATGCGAAGTAACATCCGGTAACCTAAGGTGGTGTGTGAGTAAGCTAGAATGGACGCCATCAACGGTGCCCGCCAGATTGACCACCAGCGATGAAGAAACTCTCTTCTCAGGAGCCCTCCCATGGCGCAAGTATTCGCAGCAGCGGTCTCGGTGGCGACGGGCGCAAACGCCCACGCACAGGACGCAACATCCGTAAACCTTGGCAGCCTCTCATCCGGGTCCATGACCTCCCCAACAGCGTTAGCCGGAACCAACGGAATCGACGCGCTCCTGGTCCATGGCGATCTGTGGCGCGAGATCAAGGGCAACGTGACGGTCGACATTCTGAAGAACCTGACCACGAACATCACCCTGAGCGAGAAGCGCACCGTCTTGCAGAACTTCACGAATCGTGTCGCCGGAACGACAAACGACACCCGGATAGGGGTACACCAACAATGGAATGTTGCGTCTCGTTTCGATAACTTCGCGCATACTTTAACCGAGAATCACCACGAAAAAATGGTCGTGCATCAGCCGACGACGACCTGGGACATGATCAACACCTACTTCACTCGCAAGACGATCGCCTTCAGCGCCACCGGCGCGGAATTCAACGCCAAGGGGACCAAGACAGAGGCGATCGGCATCGAAACCGCCTTCAAAACCATCTGCATCGAAAACAAGGTGTTTGTCGCAAAGAAGGATAGTTTTGCGATCAAGGACCTCGACATTGGGCTCCACATCCGGGGAGCGATTACTGAAATCAAGGCGGTCAAGCTCAAGGCCGCAGGCGCTCACCTGAAAGCGATCGGCGCGAACCTCTGCGCCGGCATCGCTGCAAACTTAGACAGCCCATTCGCTTAGCCCGACTCTAGTTCCGGATGGCGTTCCAGGTATCAGGAGGACTCAATGTTGGGATTTTCGACCCGGATTCTGAATGCGGGAAACCTGTTGACGGTTACCATTCCTGCACACGCGATTGTGCTGATCGTCTTCACCCTGCCGCTGCTGATCTGGGTCGGCGTGCTTCGCATGACGACGACCTCCCGTGGACATCGGGCTGGACTGGTCGCCCTCGTCATCAATCTATTCGTCCTCAGCGTAATCTTCACACCCGCGCGCGTGGTACTCGACGCCAGCAATGGGACCGCAAGTATCTCGCGAATGATGTTCTTCATTCCGCACCACGAGACGCTGCCGCTATCGAACGTTCAGGGTTCGATGGTCAAGACCTCCGAACAGTCGAACGCGCTTGTACTGGTGATGAACGACGGTCATGCCGTGCAACTGACACCATTCGATCAGGTCGGAGGAAACGATGAGGCCGCTGCTGCGATAAACCGGTTTCTGCGCGACCACGGCGGAGCCGGCTTGCCCTACTGAGCAGTTGCATCGCTTTCGAGATGCGGATGGAACTATGGTGCCGGGTGCTGCAAAACTGAGGGGTGGATGGAAGACACAGTAGCAATCAAACGAAAGCGGTTGGTGCCGATCGAGATGCCAGCGCTGGCGCCGTTTGTGCGTGCGACCGCAATTGAAGACTGCTCGGTCTATTGGGTTGGTGTGCGCGAGTTCCCGGTTCCGCTGGTGCAGAGGGAATGGCTTCTCGAATTTCTTACGCGGCTCGCTGTTGTATTTCGCGAAAAGTACGAGGCGCGGGAAGAGTGGTTTCTCCAGTTCAAAGCCCTCTACCCAGACCTGCTGAACCGCTTTATCGAGCGCTCCAGCGCGTACATTCCTGTCACCGGAATGACGCTGGTGCCCGGCACCTCACCCGTAGGTGCGCCAAACTTCGACGATGTAAAGCGCGTGGTCGAAGAGAGCTCGAAGAAGGGGGATCCCGTCGACGTCAAGCAGTGGATGCCGGACCATGCGCAATGGTTCGCCATGAAGCAGCCGGAGGCTCAGCGGCAGGACTTCTTCGGGCACGGTGGGATGTTCTCGCTCTATCTCAAGGCTGATCCGAAGACGACAAAGCTCCCACCGAAACTTCCGCGCTTCATGACCAGCCACGAGGCGCACACTCCGGACTCCGATCGCCAGTATGCGATGGTCGCTTCTCTGCAGGACAGCTTTCTCGCAAAGAGCAAGTTGAAATTCGGCGAGCCATTTCTCGAAGACCCAAGCTATCGCGGGCTGCTCTTTGTGCTTCCGCTGATGACCAGTGCCAGCCTGACCGAGGCCACGCCGGATGCTCGGGCAGACTGGTTTGAGCTCTTTGACGGCTACTGCATCGAGAGCAAGACCGACCGCGGCCTGGTGCTGGCGTGCAGGGATCCTGACTTCGATGAGCACCTGATGCAAATCCTGGAGAGTATGCGCGATGACAAATTCCGGTACAGAGAATAGCCAGGACACGGCGACGGCGATGCTTCGGTTGCCCAAGGTCCAGCAACTGGCTGCACCGACAGGATGGCACGCGTATGCGATCCCGGTTCCGGACTTTCCGATCAAGCCGGAGACTCGCGGGTTGTTGAATGGCGCCATACGGACGGTCTTGGACCGGCTGCGAGGGACGCCGCCCCTGGAGCTCTCGGTATGGCTCCTGATGGACAGCCTGCACAAAAATGGCGCAGTGCGGCAACTGAGTCGGCACGGCAAGGAATGGGCGCCCGAGTTCGGGCTCGGCATCTGGCCAGACCGTGAGCCGCCCCGGATGTACAAGGACAGCGACTTCCTGGATCTTGAGTTTGGGCAGGAGATGCCCGCGATGATGCACTCCATCGTGCGGATTGGCGGTACTGAAGGAGCAGCGCGCGAAGCATGGAATGTGATGTTCGGCCTGGGCAGCACAATCGTGACGCTCGCGCTCGACGGGACGGACGCGGTACTGGACGCCGTGCGCGACGCGCTGACGCGCAGAATTACCGATGAAAGCTTTCAGAGCTTCGCGTTCTATTTTCCACTCATCGGGAGGGCGGCGCTGGCACAGGCCTCGGTCGAGGAGATCGACGAATGGATGGGACCGGTGCAGGTGTATGCGCGCGAAAGCGAGGAGGACAGGGCGGTGCTGTTGCTAAGTCGATCAAACGCAGTGGAGGCGCTCAAGGCTGCCGGGTTCATCGCAGACAGTCAAGCTGAGGATTATTAAGAATTGTTTGCAGGTCGGCATTTTGATCGCGAGGTGATCATCCTATGCGTGCGTTGGTATCTGCGCTACAAAAATATCTGAAATATCCTCAGCAAACAGGATCATCGCGGAATCAAATCCAGACTAGAGCCCGCCGCATGCTTGGCTTCAAGAACTTCGAATCCGCCGCCATCACAATCGCTGGCATAGAACTGCTCCGCCGTATCTGCAAGGGGCAGTTCGCCCTGGGTCGGCTACGGCTCAACGACCAAACTGCACCTGCGACCTGAAATGCAGTGCTTGCTGCCCAATCGCCAGTGCCTCACCCACCCCCGACCCATCTCAATATCTGAACCAGAGCCCTATACACCGCGTCTGAATCCGTGTGTAGTTTGAACAAGAACACTTGCTCGTAACTGCAAAGTTCTGACGGGCCATCCGGAAGGTGAGTTATCCAATTTCACGGGAGAAGAACTTCGACTTGATATGAACTCGGCCTTCGGGGGCGGAGAGAACGATGTCTCCCTTGGACTGCAATGTAATGAGAGTCCGCCCGGTTCCGTCAGACTTCTCAGTGAGGCTGATGGACGAGGAGTTCGGTGTGGCGACGATGATTGTTTCCTTTCCCTTCTGATCGACGAACTGCACTCGGTTTCCACTCTTTGTGACGATGCGCTTCACCTCGTTGGCAGGGATGTTCGCGCCGAAGAATTCTGTGCGGGGAGCCATATTGACCCCGTTCCAGAGAGAGCCCAGAACAACGGGGCGTTCAGGATCGCCATCTTCAAAGACAACAGCCACCTCGTCTCCTACTTCGGGCATGAACATAAAGCCGCGATCCGGTCCAGCGTGTGGAGAGACCGCGCGAGCCCAGTGAGTGGATCCGTCCGTCTGCCAGAAGAATTGCACCTTGATGCGGCCCATCTTCTTAGGATCGTTGTGGTCTACGACTCTGGCGGGGACCACACCGTACCAGGGACGGAGCGATGGCTGCCGCGGGTTGCGGTAATCCTTCCAGGGAGTGCAGAGGAACAAGTTGCTATAACCGCTGGGCTCCCACCGATGGACGACTTTGATGAGGCCATACGTGCCTTTGGCGTCGATGTTGCCCTCAATCTCAATGGTGTCGCCAGCCATAAGCTGCTGGTTGCGGCTGTGGCCGGTGCCGGTGATGTTGCCGCCGATGGAGCGCTGACTTTCCTTGTGGAGCATGTCCTGGTAGTCGCTGAGAGTCATAACCCGGGCGCGCTGAGATGCATATGCCGCCGGCAGGAGACTCTGGGACTGGCTCTGCACGGCGCCTACGAGGCGTCCGAGTGAAGGATAGAACTGTGCCGGCGTGCCAACCCGCTGGTAGGTTTCTGAAGACATGGTGTGATGGTCGTAGTGGGAGCCGTTGAAGGTTGCGGGGGAGAGGGTGCCCTTGGATTTGAAGTCGAGCAGGCCGTCTTCACCGCGCCATTGAACCTTGCCCCCTGACTGGAAGGAGTTGTAGATCTCTATCCCGGCTTCGGAAGGGCGGAGCCAGCAGCTGTAGTCGTCGACGATGCGGTTGAGAAACGAGAAGTCGGTCTCGCCGTACTGGACGTAGTTGAGCGCCTTCTGGCCTGGCGCGTCGACCGAGGCCGAAAGGCCAACGTGACCAGCGGTGGTGTTGGCGACCTGCTCGAGGGTTTGAACGGAGTAATACTCTTTGCGAGCGGTGAGGTCGAGCTTATAGGAGTCGGAGACGGCGGTGATCTGGGCTGTGTAACTGCCCCAGACCTCGTACGTCAGCTCGACATCGAGAATGAAGCCGAAGAAGTTGACGTGCTCGACGCCTTCCTGATCGGTCGTGCGAATCTTGACGGACTTGCCAAGGAAGTCCTCGATGGGTATGCGCTGGTCTTCGGTCTGGCGGCAGACGATGGTGCACCACCAGTGTTGATTCAGCTCCTGCACTATTTCGACGGAAGCAAGGAGAGCATCTTGAATAAGGTCATCGCCGATTTTGATATGAGGTAGCTGCATGGAGGCCCTCGATGTAGAGTCCTACTGGGTTAGGCGGCCCGGAAGAGAGAGGGTTAGGTGCTTCCCTGATCCGAGCTGAATGAGTGTGAACGTGAGTGGCTTGGAGGGGTTCTACCAAGCTCCATCGCGAACAACGGTGTAGAGCCAGATGTTGCCGCCACCGGAGAGAATGCCGGTGAAACGCTCGCGCGGCGCTGTGGCAAGGATCTGTTTTGGATTAGTGATGGAATGGAGCTCAACTGCGGATTTCGTCAGGCAGGTGACGCTCTTGCTATCCGAGGACCAGACTGCCGAGATGGAGCATCCTGAGATGCTGACGGTCAGGCGTCCAGTCGCCGAGTTCCAGATGCGTGTCGAACCGGGACTGACGAAGGATGGCGCGGCCACATAGGTTCCGTTGGGAGAGAACCAGCCTTCCTGGAGATCGGCATCTGGGATTTCATGCCGTAACAACGGCTCTGCAGCCTCTCCGCTTGCCCCCTCCGGCGCGAGCGCTGAGATGTAGAGACCAATGGGGCGCGTAAGCGCCAAACTATTCCGGGAGATGTCGATCGTCTCTGCCTGATGGAGCGGGCCACTTGCCTCAGGGCTGGGAGCTTCAAGATGAAAGACATTCTTACCATCGCGGATGCGCCACCCGCCAAAGTTATTGCCAGCGATCGCATAGACGGTAGATGAGTCGGCGGAAAAAGCAGCCGAGCGGACATCAGAGGAAGATAGAAAAAGTCCTATGGGCTCTGTGTCCTCAATCTTCGCGAGGGCATTCCCTGTCGCTGTACTTCGTATCTCCAGGCCAAGCTCGCCGCCGGCTGCAAAACCGAGTCCTTCTGCATTTCCGTCGTGCGAAAGTCTCATGCTTCGGAGTCCAGCACCGATTTCCTTGCGCCAAAGCAGTCGAGAATCTCCTGTGTTGAAAGCCAAGAGTTCACTGCAAGGCCCGTGTTCGATCGCCACGAGAAGTAGTTTGCCGTCGTCACTCATAGCAGCTTTCGAAACTTCACGTGAACCCAAGCGGCCTTCTTCGGCGGCGCCGCATGCACTCCTATGGAATTCGGGACCTAGAATAGGCTGCGACTGGATATAGGAAGCACCAGCAAAGTTTAGGCAGAGACCAAGCCCACCTAATTTAGCCACCCGTGGCGCACAGCCTCGAGAACGATAGCGGGTGTTTGTTCCGCTGCTGGATCTGAAAGACTTTCTAAGGCCGAAATACATAGAATTCATCTGTGAATCACCTGTTGGCGTAGAAAAAGGAGGGGCTTTTATCGGGAAATGAATGTACTTCCTGCGATGGATAAGATCCGAAACCGGGGACAACTTGATATCCCTCCTTGCGAGACCAGAAGGCAAGCTTGCCGTTTGGCGTGATTGTGAGAAAAAATTTGTCTGCAGTTCTGAGGTTCGTCCAATCGCGGAGCAGCTTGCCATCTGTGGTATCGAACAGCTGGAGCCGACCAGTTGTTTTGGAGAAGGGCACTGCTCCCCCTTTCCCAAAAGCCTCCCGTACGAGAACGGCGCTGCCGCCTGGTGCGAGATGTACATCCTTTAAGGTGGTAGCAATCGCGTGGCCCAGAAGAGTCACGCGCATTGAATCAGTGTGGATGATGGCGAACGCTTCACCCTGAGGGCCAAGGAGACGGACGAGAACAGCATCTCCCGATCTTTCAATGGCTTCGTAAGTGAGAGTTTTGTTGAGAGAATGATCGCTATAGGGGGCAAGACCTGGTGCGGCATACTTTGTCAGATCAAGAGCGGGAGGCATATTGGGCTGCGCAGTCGACGTGGAACTGAGTATCCTGAGGACGTTATCTCCCTCGTCGGACGCCGCGATAACGTGCTTTCCGGAAAGAAAATAGCTATGCTGATCTAGAGCTATCTCAACAGAACCCGTCCGATTGACTCGAAGCAGAGTCTCGGAGGCGGGGTCTGGAAGCAGAACCGCATTGACGAACTTGAAGTCTGGAAGGCGGAAGCTCAAAAGGCGGAAATGTTGATGATCGTCTTCTTCGTAGGAGCCGGTGGTCGGGGAGAGTGTGTACATGAGGTTCTCCGACGCCAAATAGACCGCGCCACACGTGGAACACCCATCGACTGCGCTATCTGCAAAAATACCCCGTGTGGGAATGAGGTCGGTTCGCTTGTCGAGCGAGAGAGTGAGGATGCGTTTTCCCGTGACGGTATCCAGCTTGTTAAGGCCCGCGCCGCCATCAAGAACATAGAGATAACGGGTGGCAGGCTCCTTCATAGCCTGATGCACCGCCGGTGCAGCTTCTGAAACTCTCTTTTCGGCAACCAAAGGTATACGCAAGCACAAGGCTGCGCAGAGAGAAAGTAGTGCCAGAGAGATTCGACGCTTTGTACAGAAAGTCATCTAGGGGTCACCTGATTACGAACATGTGCGACATAGTCTGGATCACCACGGCGGTCAGCCGGCCACTGTTGGGCGTCGTAGGCAGCGATACGTTCTTGAGCGGTGACCTGATGCCACTCGGCAGTTCCATGGGTACCGTCCGCCTTGACTTCCACGGCAAGCAGTCCCTGCGGGTCTGTCTGCCGCCTAGCTTCGTACTCGCGCACTCGTAGTATCTCTCCGTTGTATCGCCGTATGGTCTCGTTTTCCAACATCTCGTCTGTGTAGGGTGGAAGAGTGATGATAAGAGGTTTGATTGGTAATCTTGGCTGAATCATGTCACTCCGTCCGGTATCGTACGGCGATGGAGGTGCCTTGGCGACTGCGCTAGAAGTAGCGATGCGATCTCTGTTGTAGGCCTCGACGAGTCGGTGAAATTCTGGACTGCTGGGATAACCGTCCAAGTATCGTTTGGCTTCTGCCTTTTTTTGCTGGTAAAGCGTCTCCGCACGCTTCACGTTCGCTTTCCAATCCCAGACCTCATCGTCCGTTGGACGCGGATGCGTGATCTGCCCGAGACCCACGCCACCCAGCCCATCCGAGCTGAACAGCGGGTAGCCGGACTTGCTACCGGTCTTTAAGAACTGCCGCAGAGCCGTCTCTTGTTTCATGACGAGGATGAGTGTTTCGGGGACCCCTGCAGCTCGCAGGTCTGCCTCTGTTGGATTGGTGCCACGAATTTCTGCAATCGCAGTAGCGGCAAGGCGTTTTCCTTGCAGGCTAGTCGAGACCGTTACAGTGAGAGTGCCACCACGCACAGCTTTGAAGGGAATCGGGAAGTTGGGTGACGTTGTGAGAGCGTGTATGGGCGGGTGGGAGGTGGACCTGCCGACAGCACTGGGGATGCCGGCAGATCGCATCACAAGCGAGACGACCCAGTCATAAGACACGGGCTGGGTCTCAACGCCGGCGACACCTACCAGAGAGCAGGTCGCACTTACGGAACGCATCCGCGCGTCAGCCGTGATGTAGAGTATCTTGTCCGGAGGATCGAGGATGAGTTGAAGGCGCGGCCCGACGGAAGCAGCGGCGGCTGCGGCCGGACCGGGGGTACCTATCGTGCTCGATGTCTTGCGTGGTGCCATGTGCTGCTTCTCCGTCAAGTCTTAGTTGCCGAGCTGGAGATCGTGGTAGTTCTTGGCGTCGAGTGCCGGCTGGATGCTGACAGAGAGCACGTGATTGGAACCATTTCCGCTCGAGACATTCCATGAGTTGATCCAGCCCTTGAAGGCGAGGGTGCAGAGGGCGTCCTGCTTATTTTCGTCCCTCCAGAACTCGATTTTTATGTCCTTGATCTTGTCCCGCGTAGGAACGTTGGCGAGATCGAAAAATTTCTTGACGGTAGCGAAAGGGACGTTGGTTTGATCGTGCATGTCAGCGGAGAACTGCATCGCGCAGCTGAGTGAACCCATGCTGGGCATGCCGGTCGAGTCGACGCATGTGGAGAGGCCGAGTTGAGTGGAGAATGCATTCAGTTTGGTGCCGTCGATAGTGATGGTGGTGTTCGAGGGAGATGGCATTGTAGTTTGCTCCTTATCAGTTGATGGCCCTGTTTCATTGAGTGGTAGAGAGTCCGTCGAGCTCCCTGCTGATCGACCTCTGATCTGACAGGGCAACGGAATTAGATCAGGACGCCGGGGCTTCTCGCTTTCGTGAGCATCAGTCGATCTCCACAATGATGCAGGTTGCGTTATCGTGTCCGCCTGCGTGGTTGGCGGCGATGATGAGTTGGTGGCAGGCCTGCTCCGGCGAGGAGGAAGCAATCATCATCGAGAGCATCTCGGAGTTTGAAAGAGATTTGGTGATGCCATCGCTGGCGAACAGGAAACAGTCGCCAAGTTTCACCTCAACGGTGACAACTTCGGGAATAACGAAGTCGGATGTGCCGAGAGCCTGCGTGAGGATGCTATCGAGGTGCTGCAATTCTTCGCGGCCAGCCTTGCGTCTTCCCTCGCGCAGGAACTGCGAGAGCGCGGAGTGGTCGTCGGTGAGGCGAAGCAGGGATTGGCCTCGGAGGAGATAGGCACGGCTGTCCCCAACATGTGCGATCCACATGCGCTGACCGTCGAAGTGTGCGGAGACGATGGTGGAACACATGCCGTCGTATGCGGGCTCGCGCTCGGCGGCGTTATAGATAGAGCGATTGGCGACCTGAATAGCGCGGTGGAGCTCAGATCCTCCGTTGAAGGAAGCGGCATTGTGAAAGCGGCCGAGAATAGTGTCGACGGCAGTGCGGCTGGCAACTTCTCCAGCGTGGGAGCCGCCAACACCATCACATACGACAAAGAGACCGCGATCGAGATCAAAGCCAAACGCGTCTTCATTCGACCGTCTGACTCTTCCGACATCGCTCTCTCCGGCTGCCCGAATGCGAATTTCCATCATCTAACCTTTCGCCGACCTGGTCTGTGCACAAAGGTCTGCTGCGTTGCTTGCAAGGGGACGCTACGTGTTCTTTTTTGGGCGACGGTCGTAGCCGAACTGAAGTTCGACAGAACCGCCGAGGTCGAGTTTAGCTCCGCGGCGAAGAAGTATAGGCTTGCCTGGTTCGAGGACCTGTCCATCGATTCTGGTTCCGTTGGAGCTGTTGAGGTCAGTGATGTAGAGCTGTCCGTTGTCCTTCCGAACCTCACAGTGGAAGCGGGAGACGGCGTGTTCGACGTCGCGGACGACGATGTCGTTTTTTTGGCCGCCGTCTTGAGCCACCGCACCAATGCGAATGAGATCTTTATCGAGCGGGTACCGGCGGCCGGAGTCAAGGCCGCGAATGAGTTCGAGAACGGGATGCTTCTGTTGGCGGCGGCGGCGCATCCAGAGTGCGAAGATGCCGGCCAGACCAAGCACACCCGCTCCGCCGCCAAGGAAATAGAGACGTGAGCGAAGCGAGGTGGCGGAGTTGATGCGGGAGCGCAGGTCGCGAACGAGAGGATTGTCTGGCGCGAGACGCTCCGCGACGGCGAGCGATGTGTTGGCCTGGGAGAGATGGCCACCAAGGAAAGAGGCCTGTGCCTGGCTGAGTGACGCGAGCGTCTGCTGTTCTCGGGAGACCTCGGCCTTCTGTTGATCAACCTCAGCCGTGGCGGCCTTCTGTTGATTTGCCTGTTGTGCTTCGACCTTCGCCTGCGCCTCCTTGAAGCCCTGGACAGCGGCGGCGTTTGATGGGTCAATATGTACGACCTGGCTGTAGAGCGACATCTGTTGCTGCGGGTCTGCCGTACTGAGAGCCTGGCTCATCAGCGTGGCGACATGCAGCTTATCTGCCTTGGCGTCGGCGGCCTGTTTGGCAGTGGCTTGCTGCTGTTGCAGGATAGCGGTCTGGGCGGCAGACTCAGCCGGGGATGCTGGTGCCTGCGCGACAACGGGTGGAGGCGCGGGCGGGGCTGGCGGGGCACTGCGGGCGGCGAGGCCATAGCTGCCGGGCAGAGCGGCGACAGCGAGATGTTGAATATCGACCGTTTGCCTGTCGTTGGGCAGGACAATAGTCATCGCGCCGCTGGATGTCTTTGCGCCACCGGTCGCTGTACCACTCTCCGGACGCGGGTCGGTGTAAACAGTCGCCAGATTGGAACCAATCCAAATGGCGACAGTCCGGCCAGCAAGGATGACAGTTTCGTCAATCGGAGCGCTCTCACCAGCGGACGCATGGCTGACGAGGCCTTCTACCTGGCCGCTATAGGCACCGATGCCGACAGGATAGCCGCCCGCAAGCTGTCCTGCGGTATTACGGAGGTAGATACCTGTGAAGTTCTCTTTTTTGACCGGGCCGCCTTTGATCACGGCAGACAAATGGAGGACTAGATCGTCGTACATGCTGGCGTTTTCGAGACCACCGGGACCGCTCTCGCCGTGGATCGTTTTTCCGCGGACGGTCCAGTTCGCTGAGTGTGGCTTGCCGCTCATTCCGAAGGAGAAGGTCTTGGCCATTGTGTGACCGAAACCATTTCCGGGCACTGGATTGTGAGCGATACTTTTCCATCCGCTCAGGTCGGCTCCGTTGAAGTTGACTCGGAGGTTCTGGGGAACGACACGGGGCTGACGGATCTGCAGGTTGCCGTCGCCTGTGGCCTCGAAACCGAGATAGCCGGCTCGGGAGCCCACATTGGAGGCATTGCTTACCTCTTTGCCATCTAGCAGCACGGTAATGTGTCCGCCGGAGGCATCGATCTGAATATGGTGCCAGCCCTCGGAGACGGATGCGATTTTGGAGTGTGACATCTGCTCGATGCCGCCAACGCCCCAGGGCGCGCCGCTATTGTCCAGATCGATGCGTAGGCCACCGTTGCCATCTTTGTCGGCCCAGAGATGGAGAGCCGAGTTTATGGGTGCCGAGACGTTGTAGTCGAAGACGAGAGTGATTTCTCCGAAGGGAACAGCGGTGAACAGAGTGCGATTGCCACTGCCAGACGTAGCGATAACGCCACCCGCCGGTGACCACGTACCCGTTGGACTCCAACCAAGAAGCGAACTGCCGTTGGAGAGATTGAGAGCGGACCCCGGGGCTGTCTCCGCGACAGCCTCCAAGGAAAAGAAGCTCGCGGCAGCAAGCAAGACTACGGTCGAGATCCGCTTTGCAGTGCAAAAGGAGTTCCCGGTCAGCATGGTTCTAGATGCCTCCGGGGATGGAGTCGACCTGAGAATCTGACTCAAATTCATGATCCTGCTCTTGACCGAATTTGGATGCAACGGCGGCTGGCGGTGCGATCGTGAAGATGAATTCGAAGTTCGTATCAGCTGCCTGGGCTCTGGTATCGAGGAGTGGGTCTTGCTCATCTAAAGAGCCGACATCCGGGGCTGGCCGAGCATCGACGCGAAGGTGAGAACCAGGAGGAAGGTCGTCACCGAGGAGGATCTCGGCGATTGGAGCGAGCACCTCACGCTGGAGTACACGGCCAGCCGGACGTGCGCCATATTCGGGATCGTATGAGAGTCTGGCAAGAGCATCGATCGCGGGCTGAGTCGATTCGAACACGATCTCGCGGTCTTCTTCGAGTTTGCGAGCGAGGCTGCGGAGTTGCGTCTGGACGATGCGCTGCAACTCCGGGCGGCCAAGAGGGTGGAAGGGGATTATCTGGCTGATGCGGTTATAGAGCTCTGGGCGCAGGTTCTGACGGACAACGTTGAGGATGATCTGTTCGCGAAGTGCGGAGTCGTCACCGGCACCCATAGACTCGCGAACGCCGAGGTTCGAGGTAAAGAGCACGATGGTGTTGGTGAAGTCGCAGAAACGGCCCTTCGCGTCGGTCAGACGGCCTTCGTCCAGAACACTGAGCAGCAGATCGAGAATCTCGGGATGTCCCTTCTCGACCTCGTCGAACAAGACGATGGAATAAGGGGAACGCCGAACCTGCTCGGTGAGAAAGCCGCCTTCATCGGATCCGATAAGACCGGGACGCGAACCGATGAGGCCGGCAGCGGAAGATTTGTCTTTGTACTCTCCCATATCGATGCGAATGAGTGCATGCTCGTCGTCGAAGAGGGCTTCGGCGAGCGCCTTGGCTAGTTCAGTCTTGCCAACGCCGGTAGGACCAACGAAGAGGAAGGATGCGGGACTGCGCTTGAGCTGCAGATCGGTGCGCATCCGCCGCGCGGCCTCGGCAACAGCATGAATGGCTTCAGGCTGGCCATAGACGCGCTCGCCGAGACGCTCTTCAAGGCGCAGGAAACGTTCGCGCTCGCTTTCGAGCATACGGGAGGCGGGGACGCCAGAGCGTTCCGCGATCACCTCGGCGATGTGCTCGGGTAGCACCTTGTCGCTGACCATGGCGTTTTCTCTGAAGGCCGCTACTTGAGCATCGAGGTCGATACGCTGGGATTCAAGATGCTTCAGGGCGCCATAGCGAATTTCAGCGGCTTTGGTCACGTCTCCCGCGCCCTCGGCAGCGGCGAGGAGGCGCTCCTGCTCTTCGAGAGCCTGGAGAGTTTTGGCCAGGTCGATGCGTGCGTTGCGCTGTTGCTGCCAGGCTTCGGCGTCGGCCGTGACGAGGGGGGTGAGTTCGGCAACTTCAGCCTCAAGAGAGGCGACCGATTTCTGCTGCTGCGCGGTAAGTCGAGGGAGACCATGCAAGGTCTCGAGTTCGGCGCGATGCCGCGTGAGCAGCCGTTCCTGCTGATCGAGCGCGGTTGGGCGTGATTCCAGCTGCATACGCAGCTTGGCGGTGGCGGCGTCGATGACGTCGATCGCCTTGTCGGGTAGGAAGCGATCACGCATATAGCGTCGCGAAAGTTTGATGGCCGCATGAAGCGCTTCGTCGCTGAGCTCGACTCCGTGAAAGGTCTGATAGCGCTCACGGATGCCGCGAAGAATGTGAAGCATAGATTCGTCGGAAGGCTCACGGACTACCACTTGTTCAAAGCGCCGGGCGAGGGCGCCGTCCTTCTCGATGCGCTCCCGGTACTCGTCGAAGGTGGTAGCGCCGACACAGCGAAGCTCTCCACGGGCGAGGGCAGGCTTGAGTATATTAGCAGCGTCCATGCCGCCCTCTGTACCGCCGGCACCCACCAGTTGGTGAATTTCGTCGAGAAAAAGAATGATCTCGCCCTTGCGCAGGCGCACCTCATCGACCACGGCTTTGATGCGCTCTTCGAATTCACCGCGGTACTTTGCGCCAGCCACAAGCGCCATAAGGTCGAGGGCAATCACGCGGCATCGCTTCATACTCTCAGGAACATCCTGCGCCGCGATGCGAAGTGCGAGACCCTCTACGATGGAGGTCTTGCCGGTGCCCGGATCGCCGACGAGAACGGGGTTGCTCTTCGTTTTCCGAAGGAGCGTCTGGATGAGCCGACGCACCTCGTCATCGCGCCCAATGACGGGCATCAGCTCACCGGCTGCGGCGGCTGCGGTCAGATCGCGACCGAAGCGCTCCAGCATCTTTGCGCCGTTGGCGAGGTCGTTCTGCTCTGATCGGGGCGTTGTTGCCGTGGACGATCCGGATACGCTTGTTGGCTGTGCTGCCTGCTGGTTTGCTGGCAGTTCCAGATCTGCCAGGGTGATACCCGCCTTGCGGAAGCCGTTGCGGAGGTCGTTCTCGCCTTTGGTGAGAGTGGCTTCGAGAACGTCGATGGCTTCGGCTGATTGGCGGCCTCGTTTTGCCGAGACGGCGAAGGCCTCTTCAAGAAGGGTGCGAAGGGCCTGTGACGCCAGCGGTCGGCGGCCTGGTTCGAGGCGCGTCGAAGAGAGGGTGTCGGCGCGGCGAGACAGGGCGTCCAGTAGCGGGGAGAGCGTCAGGCCTTTGCGCTCGAAGTTTGCGCGAAGATTCGAGTTCTCACCATCGAGGAGCAGGAGCAGGAGATGCTCGGGCTGGATGAGAGACTGACGGCGCTGCTCGGCGAGCAGCCGCGAGCCGGAGAGCGCGGACTCCATTTCGTCAGAAAGTTTGCTTAGATCCAGTGCCATCGTTCATTTCCTAAGTTGCCAGCCATTACCTTCGCGCCGGCAGGATTATTCGAGACGTCGACGACGCGGGCGATTGCCGGCGTCGTCGGCAGGGCCGTTCTGCGTGGAGTTGGCGGCGTCGCGTGGCATCCATGGAGGCTGCTGAGGAGAGAGAGACTCATTTGCGATAGAAGCCGGGGGCACTGAAGCTGCATACGTGACGGGGCTACGACCATCAGCAAGGCGTTCGCTATTTCGCTCCCCGTTGCTACCACTGATGGCCTTGGCTGCAAGGTCAAGACTTTGATCTCCATTGCGGACTGCTTCGTTACCGCGGCCCGAATCGCTGCTACGGGGATCAAGGGGACGAAGTTCTGGTGAGTTTTGGCGGCCAGCATAAAAGCGATGTCGCATGAACAGAAGCGCTGTGTGAACGGTATGGTAGGCAGGGACCGTAACGCGAAGGTCCGTAATCGTGGGGACATCTGGCGCTTCGAAGTCGAGCTCGAGATTGTACTGCTCATCCAGCTTGACGTCGGAGGTGAGGATGATAGAGTCCCGGCGGAAGCCGCTGCCCTCATTGATGCGGATCTCAGCGCCAATTGACGTGCCGCGCAGAAAGGGAGCGTTGCGGTCGCCGACCAGGATGAGCCGATACCGATCGCGGCCTTCGAGGCGAAGATTAGAGAAGAAGATGGTCATCTCATCTGCGATCCCCTGCACGCGTGCGGGTTTGGCAGCAAGTTTGTAGAGGACCTTACCACCGCGATCGAAGATGAAGTTGGTGGACTCGAGCGAGGAGCTCTTGCGGAAGTCGATGTATTTTCCCTCCAGCGCTCGTTCAAGACGTTCGAGGCCGCTCAGCGATTGCAAAGCCTTGCGAACCTCGAGACAGAGGTCGTCCTCAAGCCTCAGAGTGCGGCCTATCTGCAACGCGTGCTTCTGTGTCTCGATCAGCGTGAGGAGTTCGGTCTCGCCGGTTTCGCGCAGGGTGTCGTAGTACTGCTGCATGCCCGTAGCAAGATCGAAGTAGATGGCGGCGCTGTGGAGCATTCGCCGGACACGACCGAAGAACTGTGCGGGACTCTGATTGCGATCCAGAAGGTCGTAGGCGGTGTCCTGCAGCTCAAGCACCATACGCTCGGCGAAGTCGATGGAGTCACGATCGACGTCGGTATCGATTCCGCGCTCGGTGAAGAGGACCATGAACTCACGCATCGCGCGATGCAACTCCGTATATCCGCTAGCCAAGCGATTTACGGTTTCAAGGATGCGCCGTGTACCCGCCATCAATTCACTATGGGCGGAGAGGATGGCGCAGGGCGGAATGTAGTTGGCTTCTGTCTCGAAGTACATGCCCGTGGCTGGCCGGCGGAGCCGACCGACAGCAATGGAGTGATTGCGCTCCGCGGCAGTGACATCGAGTGCCACGCGGTAGCACATAATGCGTTCGGTGCGCATCTGCGGATTGAATGGGTCAGCGACACCGTCAACCTTTTCGCGTTCGCCGGGCTCGCAGACAACATAAACTATGGCTTCGACGACGCCCGCGAGATGTTCCTTGGTGAACCGTGTCGAGAGTGTTCCGGCCTCGGCGACATCGACGATCTGGCCTGAAGACGTGATGCCGCGGGCACGCGCCACTGAGACATCAAGCCAGTCGGCGGTCTCATTGAGGGAGACCTCGGGGTCATTGCGGAGAGTGCCGAGATCGCTGTCGGGCAGGCGGACACCCCCGCCGACCAGCCCTGCGCCTGGCATGACAAATCGAAGTGTCCAGCCGAAGAGCGATTCAAGATAGCGCTCCTGGCGGAGAAAGTGATCTGGCGTCAGGAGCATGCCATGCTCCCAGTTCACCGATCGAAGTCGCATCTCTTTCATGCTTCGCTCCATGCGCTTTTCGGGAGCGCAGAACCCATATGGGTGTTAATACCGAGCCGCGCGTTCTCCTCGGGAATTCCGAGCCGAGGCGATTTGCTTTGATCGAGTATCGACCAGCGCAGATCGAAGCTTGTGGATGCGGGCAGCATCATTTCGAGAGTGCGTGCAAGCAGATCCGCTCCCTCGGGATTGGCGGTGAAGTGTTCGTAGGTGTCGAGCGAGACAGGCCCTAGCTCAATCTCAAGAAGAGCCAGGTCTTCGACGGCGTCTCCTACGAGCAGATCGACACCGAGCCGTGACGCATGGCTGCCGAGTCCCGAGAGGCTTTCAGTCGGCAACACGGTCAGCGAACGGTGGTATGAGAAGGCCCGAACCGGCAATCCAAGCAGCACATCCAGAACAAAGGCGCAGCCCGATTGCGAGCATGAGAGCTGCGGAATGCCGGCGATCAGCGAGGCCAGGCGATACCACAGCGAACGCGGCCAGTCTTCTGCACGGATGCCGAAGACGGCAAGCCAGCGTGCGCAGGCAGCAGGGTCTTCAGGCGCGATGCGGAAGAGTGGAGCTCCTTCATGAAACCAGTGCCGCAGCTTATCAAGCGGGTCGTCGAAGGGCTCAAGAATTTCACGGGTGCCAGCCGCCGCCTCGCCTCCCGAGTCCCACATCCCCACTGGAAGGGAGTGGGTAAAACCGAGACCAGCGATCTCGAGCCTGACCAATGTATTCGGATGGATGAGGTCCCCCGCGGTTGGACTCTGCCGAACCACCGTGCCGGCAGGGAGAGCTTCGCGTCCGCTTCGCTTAAGGAGAATGCGGTTTGACGCGATGCGAAGAGCCGCCAGAGAGATGAGTGCAGAGTGCACAGTATGCCGATGGGCAAACGTGCCGCTACTGAAGTCAGGCATGCGCGGGGCTGTGCTTGGGGACGCCTGTGGTGCGTTGGAGGGAATTATTTCCATGTAAAGGAAACCTCCAGCTCCATGCCGTGTACGAGGCGGCTACGGAGAGAGCGTTCGACCTGCGACTGGAGTAGGGGTAGCTCGATCTCAAACTTGGAAAATGCTGCGGAGTCAAGAAACAGCTGCAGACGTTCCACGCGGCGGAGACCTTCGGGCCGGCGTTCGATGCCGGAGCGCGTCTCCGCAGAGAGGATGCGGCGATCTATAGCGAGTGCGGCGGCCTCCATATCCTTCCGCGTAACGATGCGACCGCGGGTGAGCAGAGCTTCTGAGAAGCGGCGTTCCTCGCTGGCATAGTCCTCGCCATTCGAACCCCCCGAGGCTGCAGTGAACGGCGCCACGCGAATGTGATAAAGGCTGGCGGAGTTAGCGAAACCAGAGATGTCGCCGGGGCCTACCCGATTCGCGAGTTCGCCATTGGTGAGCCATAGGCGAACATTGGCGGCGGTGTGGCGGGTGCCATCGTTGTTGTAGCCCGGGTGCAGCGTCAGCCGGTTATTGTGGAGTTCATACCACCCGGAGGTGGTACTGCGTTGCGGTCGTGAGCCGATCTCATAGGGCTCATTGCCGGTGCCGGTTACGCTGAGTGGCGCAACCAGGAACTCCGCAGTGCCACCCTCTCGCACGACCGGAATAGAGATGCCGTCGCGATCGAAGTTGACCGTCTGGTTGCGGCAGAAGACATTCGAGGCCGTCATAGTGTGGAGCAGGATGTTATTGACTGCGTGATGGATCGCAGGGACGCCGGGAGGCATCGGTATCCTGATCCAAAGCCTTGGCGTTTGCAGCAGGCTCTCGACGTCGCGGCCGCATATTCGGGCGAGCGCCGCTTCGAGAAGACGTGGGCAGCGGCATAGTAGAGGCTGCGATTCCTGCATAAGAGGGAAGAGAAACTGTCGCCCACTATAGAAGCCATCGGGAATCTCAGGCAGAGGTGTGTCGGTCGCAGCAGAGCTTTCAGGACCGTTTTGCTGCCAGTCGAGCTGGTAAACGCCGCTGTTAATACGATGAGGACGCATCAGACCGCTACCGCTGAGCTCGCCTTCTTCACCAAAGATCCACCACGGCTCCCTGCACAGCGCCGCCTGCAGTGCATAGGTGCCCGGACCAAGCTCGAAGAAGACGCCGTGTCGGCTGAGCATCGAAGGCGACAGGTTTTCGATCGCGAGGAAAAGCGATGGCTGCTGTCCGAGGCCGATTGGGGTAGCTTCGGACGAGGGCCGAAAGGCATGCATCGCATCGCTCATCTCGACGCCGGAGAGCAGGCGGAGCGCCTGGTCCTGGTAGCTCAAAGCGAAGGCGATGCGCGCTTGCGATATCTCGAATGTGGCGTCAATGCCAAAGTTGAGACGCTCACCAGTGGATGCAAGCGCGCTCAACTCAGTGCCGGCGCGGAGGATCTTTGGTTCAGCGGCGTCAGTGATAAGCCGTACAACTGTCTGGGCAGGACGTGCAAGATACTGCTGAACCTGTAACCCGGACATAAGCTCGCGGAGAAGGGACTGCCGCAACAGGCCAGTGTCGCTGTAGACCTGGTCAATCTGTTGAGCGACGGTGCGAAAGAGTACGGCAAGCAGAGGATCCGTTACCTCAGCGCTCACGCCGAAGTCTTTGACACGCCGACGAAAGTCGTCTCGCAGCTTGCGATCGATCTCGAGAACCGTTGGTGTGTGCTGACTCATCTCGGTGTAGCGCCTTTCCTCGAGTTCATGCTTGAACGTCTATTCGTGAGCGAGCGTCGTGGTGAAACTCTCCTCGCGCTCTGTGCGTGTGATCGTTATGGAATATGTGTCAACATCGCGATTCGTGCTGATCTCGCGAACGACGTCAGAGATGTAGAACTCGTTTATCCCCAGCTCCGTTAAAACCTGGTTGATACGATCCGTGGCTACCTTACCCACGTCGGCGCGCTGACGGCCATTTTCAAAAAGATCGCGCAGACCGAAGCTGGGGCATGCGAGCCATGATCCGGCGGGGGTACGCGCCATGACTTGCAACAGTGCAATAAGTGACGTTGCCCGCTCATCGCGCTTGAGCAAGCCATTCTCCTGTAGCCGCATTGGGAAAGCCAGAGAACGCACGGGAAACCTCGGAAGCGATCGATGCGGAGCGGCCGGTATATCGCTTTGGCCGCTCCGCAGTAGAGCTCTGATCGTTAGTTACTGAGAGTGATGTCACGGTAGTTCTGCTGATTCATTGATGCCTCAAGGTCAAGGACGAGCACGTGATTGACGCCGGAGTGATCTCCGTCTGCCAATTGCGCGTCACTCTGATAGGGATTAATTGTGTGGAAGCCACTGACCCAGCCGTTGAAGCTATAGGAGCAGAGAGCATCCTGGTGACTGTCGTCCTTCCAGAATTCGAGCTTGATGGGTTTCACCTTATCCCGGGTTACAACGTTTGACAGATTGAAGAGGCTGCTCACGGTTGAAAACGGGATATTCGTATCGTCATGAAAATCGACATAGACGCGGATATTTGTCGCGAGGGATCCCATCTGGGGCATTCCCGCACGATCCTTGTCTGTGTTGAACGAAACGGAGATAGAGAGGCAGTCGAATTTTTGCGAGTCGATCGTGCACGTGCTGCGGTACGGAGTTGCCATAGCGAAAATCCTTTCTCGTTAGTCGGTGGCTATCTAGTTGCTTAGCTTTACATCGCCGAAGTTCTGCTGATTGAGGGCGGGTTCGATGTCTAAAACGAGCATGTGGTTAAGGGTTGGAGACGCACCGTCAGTTAGACTATCCTCCACGTTGATGGGTTGAGCGCGGGGAAGAAAATCGAGAGGGTTGCTGGTCTCGAAGCGGCGAATCCAGCCGTTGAAGCTGTAAGAGACGAGAGCGTCCTGCTGCGACTCATCTTTCCAGAACTCGATTTTGATGGGTTTGATCTTGTCTCGCGTGACGACATTGGCCAGATCGAAGATCTTCTTGACAGTGGAGAACGGGATGTTCGTATCGTCGTGAAGATCAGCCCAGACTCGAATATTGGTGTGGAGGCTGCCCATCTGGGCAACGCCAGAGCGGTCCTTCTCGGTGTTGAACTTCACACTTGTTGTAACCGCGTTGAATTTGGTTCCGTCAATCGTCACGGTTGTGCGGTATGGGTTTGCCAAAGTTCCCTCCTTGCGGGTTAGCTATTGCGGATTCTGGTTGAAATGCGCCGCTTCCTATCGTTCGCGAAACATCGCTTGAACTCTCTCGATAAATGAAAGTAAAGAACTCTGTAGTGAAGCTGAAGGAGCTAGATCTGTCGTTGAATCTGCCACGGTCTTCGCCGCGTCGGAGCTATCATGAATGTTGTTGGGCCGGGTTGCAGGCTGCGCAATCTGTGCTGTCACTACTCGAGCGACGCGGCCACCCTGCGCTCGAAGTGTGAAGGTTGATGGCGGAGCCGCTGCTTCGCTGGGTTCAGAGATACGCGCTTCCTCACTCATGCGAGCCGCGCTGCCACCGAGGAAGCGCGACGTAGACAACCCCGACGTACTCTGTTCGGAGAGTCGTGCCGCAGACCCTTTCTGTGGCACAATGCGAAAACGAAGTTCACTCATAACTTACCCAGACCTCTCCTAAGCGTTCGCTGCTTCCGGACGATTGAATTCAGGAACATCGATCTTAAGAATGAAAGTTTCGGCGGGCCCGGTTGGCATGACGCTAAGCGTGATATCACAGATACCCTGCATGCGCTTGTTGGAATCCTTGTCAACGAACAGGTCGTAGCCAAGGATAGTTCCCTGTTCAACCTGCTCATCGAGCAGGCGTTTCAGGGGTGTCTCGATCTGCTGATCCATGAAGTCTCGCGTGAGAATCTGGCCAGCGACCTGAAGCAGATAGTGGCGGCAGCAGCGCTCCAGGTAACGAAGGATTCGGTACGAAGTGAAGAACTTGAGAACGCCATATGGATCATCGGCTTGTGTGCGGCAACCGTAAAAGCAGAGGTGGTTATCTGCGTCGCGAATGATCGGTATCAGCTGACGTTCCATACTGAGATGTTCCATCTCGCCGATGAGTGGCTCAATGCGAGCCTTGGCTGCTCCGTGGACGCGGCCAAAGCGGGAGCCAACTGGTCCCTGGGCGAGACCCTGGGCGTCATCAGCGCGGGCAACGGCTCCGGCGAAGACCATGGATGGTGGCCCATAAAGACCATCCTTCGTGTCGTCAGTCTTCTCGAACCAGTGAGCAGGACGCAACTGGATATAACCCATGAGGCAGACATCGGCTGCCGCCTGATCTTCCGGTCGTTTCAGAAACTCATATTTGCCCCCGGGAAGAAAGTTCCGTTCGACATTTTTAAAGGATTTTTCGTCGTCGAGGTCACCGATAAGCAGCATGCCCCATGCGTTGGCCATTTGTTCCAGCTTCTCGCGGATTGGCTGTGGATAGTAGCCAGGCACGATTACGTTGCAGATGTCATCGCGGAAGTTGAAGTTGTCGTTACGCTGAACCACGAAGTATTCAAGTGCAGCGATGTTCATGCTGAAGACATCGTTCATCGCCTTAGGATCGGCGTTGAGGACGAAGAGCTCGACCGGTTTGCGAACTTTGCCATCGCCGACCTTGGAGTTTTCGAAGAAAAGCTGCAGTTGCCGGTAACTCGTCTCAAGCGTGCGGATCTGGTCAAAGATCTGCACGAGCAGTTGATCGCGCACTAACTCCGCCTGGTCGATCTGCGCCTGTAGCTTTCCGACGGTCTCGTCATACGAGTCGTCTGTGCTGACAAGCTTCTCGAAGTTGGTGAGCTGACCCAGAAACTCTTTCGCGGACTGCGCGGAGAAGATGCTGGACAGATCGCGCTTCTCGTTGGTAAGCCCGGGGTGGAGATCTGCGAATATGTCCTGCAGTAGTTCCCGTGCAGAAGAGTCGGCGATGATCTGCTCTGTGGTTTTAGTAAGGGTCTCGGCCATGTTTATTTCTCTCCTTCTACGACGCGCTCAAGCTCACTGCGGAGTTTGCCGAGAGCACTGACTATCTCTTGACGCTGGGCTGCATTGCTCCATGCACGACGGACGGCCGGGAGCTTCCAGCGATCTTTGAGGCGATAAAGCAAGTCGATATTGGTCTTTAGGTCAGCAAGATCGTTGCGAAGATATTGAATCTCTCCGTTTTCACCGCGGACCTCCTGCTTCTTCTGCAGATTGTCCGGTTCAAAGTCCTTGATATTGCGGAATCGGAGATCGCCGCGAAACTCGGTTTCCTCGGTTCCTGCGTAGCCGCGAAAGTTCAGCTTTGGCTCAAATTTCCGGAAGGCATCTGACAGGTCCTCGACTTTGACCAGCTCTTCTGTTTCGCTGGCCGCCTCACCGCCAATCCGATTGAGCGTCATCGGCATCATGGCGGCAGCGGTAGAGGTTGGAACTTTCCTTACTGATGGCGTCACACCTTTTCTTACGACTTTGACCAGAGGCATTTTGTTAACTCCTATTTGTTGTCGAATGTGAGTCGAGCACGTGAGAGTTGCGGAGCTGCACCTGCGTCGTCTGAGCGGCTGAGCGCTGCAGTGGGCTGGTAAGATTCACTTCCGATTCAAAACCTAGAGGGGGCTTTTCCGTATAACGGACTTGCACTCCGGAGGCTGCAGTCGTCGATGGCCGATCGCTGCTCCAGCGACGTCGAGTTGGCAGCGCACCAGCATATCGATCCCCCCAGATAAGTCTTGGAACCCAGAACCAAAGGAGCAGAATCAGCGCAAGCATTATGACAAAGAGCAAAACATTGATTAGCACGGTAGACCATCCGGCATCTGCCGCCGGATGGGTCGCAATAAGGGATTGCAATTCGGCAGCCATAGCTACGCGATCAAAGTTGGGCTGAGCCATTGCTGGGGGAATATAACGGATCGGCGCGCCCACGATGGAGTTCTTTCCATCTACTCGGATTGTCGGAATCCAAGCCTGATCGCGTCCGGAAACAGCAAGCCGGTTGGCTTCCGGAAGCAACCAGGTAAAGATGATCTCGTGGCTTTGTGACGAGCGGCTGACATGGAGCGCGTCGAGCAGCTGGTTCGCATCTGCAGCATAGAAGAAACGAGTCGATAACCGCTGCAGCGCGGCTGTGTCGATCGCATCACGTTCTCCGAAGCCAATACCTATGACATCAATGTGAGAGGCCTGGACCTGGGCTACAGCCTGTTGCAGCCCGAGGGGGCCATCGAGCAGTTGAATATCATCACCTGCTCGTACATCATTTTTTCCGTCAGTCATCACGATCAGGTGTGGCTGCAACTCATCCGGGGCGTGTCCTTCGCGGCGCAGAGAAGAAAATTCGTCCTGAATAGCCTGGATCCCAGAAAAAATTGCCTGGTACAGTGCAGTGTTGTTACGGGTCTCTGGCTGAGGGAGCGCGTTCAATTGACTAATTGCATCCCCTCGCCTGCTGGCAAAGACGGCAGAGCGGATTGTAGGGACAACCCCGTGGCTCTCAAACGGCACGATGGCGATTCGGTCGGACCCTTCCTGCATTCCCTGTAGGTATTGTTCGATTGCCCCCTTCGCGGAGGTGAAGCGAGATCCGCCGCCAGAGACCGACTGGTTCATGCTGCCACTGATGTCCACCAGAAGAAGCACGACGTTGATATGTTGAGCCGCGTCTGGACCGGTGCCCGCGTTGGCGTAGAACGGTTTCAAAGTCGTGGATCCGGAGCGGATGTCGATCGAGTCGGCAAGCTGCCCCAGGCTGGGAAGGGCGATTGGAGCAGGTTTGCCCTGCATGTTGGCGGGTGTAACGCCGGCACTGAGGCACGGATTTTGCGTAACAGGGGCGCAGTCCACCAACTGCGCGGGGGTGGTTAGCATCAGCTGCGCAGGAGTCTGTGCGATCGCTGCGGTGGCTAGAACGCATACAGAGCCCAGAGTGAGAAGCGTATGTGACAGGCGCATCACTCACCGCTCTTTCGGCACTCGAAGCGCAGAGCAGTTCGTCCGACGAGAACATCATCGGCAGGGTGCAATTCCTGGGAGGTCACAACGGTCTTGCCCTTGATGCGCAGCACAAATTTTGCGATGCCTTCCGGGCCCGCAGCATCGGGATGGCGCGCAATGTAAAAGCGGCCTTCCCTGGAGAAGAGAACTGCATGCCGTGGCGCAATCGAGGCATCTGGAATGCAGATATCGGCGCCTTGCTGGAAGCGCACTCCCCCCTGTGCCGTAATCATGCTGCCCAGAATGTAGGATTCCTCCGGCTCGAGGTCCCATTCTTTTCTAGCCTTGCCAAGCTTGCTCTGTGCCCTGGCGTCACCGGAGCTGATGAAGCGCATAAGGCCATCACGCACCAGGATCGGCGCGATGCCAGCGCCGAATCCGGTGCCGGCACCTGCAACCAGCAGGCCGCACATCTCGGTGCCGGCGGAAAGATGCGGGCTGAACAGGACGTAGACAAAGCCACCGAGAAGTCCACCGAGCAGGCCTCCCGCATAAGTGTGGATGACACGAGCGCGATTTGATCGAACCCACCGTAGTCCAAGACCCAGGCTGACGACGGAGATACCAATTGCCCACGCGGCAAGGCGGAAGAGGATCGGAGAACGAACGGCTATGGTTCGCTGAAGCGCGAGAATAATGAAGGAAGCAACGATGGCGGAGAGAAGGCCGAAGAGCATTCCCCAGCCGATGGATCCAGGTCGCGTCTTGCCAGTGATGGCCCGATCGAAGTGAGTAAAAAGAAGCACACCAAGAAACAATCCGAAGAAGAGCAGAGCGAGCGTATCGGGGAGCCAGCGACTACTAAAATCTGCGAGCGGGATTGAGGTGAGCAGACAAGAAGCCCAAGCGAGGAGGCCGCCGATTGCACCCACCAATGTCGAGAAATAAAGTCCGCGATATACGTTCATGTAGACCAGGCCGATCGAGTTAGCTCAACTTTGAAGCAAAGAAAGTCAAGCCGAATCGCATTACAAATAAAATTAGGAGCCGTTCAGGAGTTATTGTGTGTCGTAGTAAATTGTGACGGAGGTTCAGTTACAGGAGTTGTCTCCTATGTTAATTTTTCCCGAAAATCAATTTAGCGAAAGGAGAGAATTAATTGTTGGTTGATTACGTGCGATTGGAAAGAGACGTGCTGGGGGGACTGAGCCCACGTGACTGCCGCTTTGCCGTGGTGGGACTCGGCGCGTTGGGATCCGAGGTTTGCCGGCTATTGGGCCAGATTGGAGCGAAATTAGTGCTGCTGATCGATCCAGACTACCTCTGCGCTGAAAACATGCCCTACGGCGTGATGTATCGAGTTGGACGTGAGAAGAAAGTACTATCTTCCGAACAGCGGGCTTTCAAAAGTGATGCCATCGCGTGGGCGGGGGAACGAATTTTTCCCGACACAACCTGGGTTTCGCGTGCCGCTGAGGTCGCTGATGTGGGATTGAAATTGCTGAGGGACTGCGATCTCGTTTTTTCGTGCACCGACAATGTTCTGGCGCGCGCGGAGACGTCTTATCTTGCGCGACTGCTTGGAAAGATCATGGTGGATGGCGGTCTTAAGGGTGAAGCGGTTCACGAAGGCCGGGTGTCTTTCTTTCCTGCAGACAGATCCAGTGCCTGTTACCTGTGTCAACTCTCTGAATCCCGGCGGGCTGAAGTACTGAGCTTCGCGACCGCGAGGTCTCTAGGCTGTGCGCCCCTCGGAGTTCATGCGATTATGACTGCAACGCCAATGATGGCAAGTCTTATCGCGGCCCAGATGACGGATCTCGGCATCCGTCATCTCGCTGATCGTGCAACAGACAACAACGATGCATCCGCCTGGATCTACCGCATGCCTCCGCATGATGTCCTGAGCGAGAACGTGAGGATCGCGTGGTCGGCGACCTGTCCGTGGCATGATTTTCCGGTTGAAGGTGAGCTTACGGAATTGGATGATGGCCAGAGCGTGCGGCAGATGCTTCGGAGCGATGGAGAGCGCCGAAAGGATAGCAGGAAGACTGTGCTGGAGTTGATATGGCCGTTGTGTCTGCGAGCTCGATGCCAGAGCTGTGGTGCAGAACAGAAGTCGATGCGGAGGGTTGCCTTGATACGGCGTAGTGGAATGTGTACGGTCTGCGGAGTCGGGGGCAGGATGGAACCCTTGGAGTGTCTCCGGGCTTTGCACGAAGAACACCCCCTTGCCGACATGACAGCGCGGCAGCTTGGGTTTCCTAGTCAGCATCTATTCTGGTGTCGTCCCGAATTATTCTCATGCGAGGACGGCTGGCAAAAAGGGAGTGCATGAACGGCAGACTGGAACGCGGAGTGCTGTGGGTAGGACTTATAGTGATGACAATATCGGTGCACTTTGGCATGGGCCTTGCTGGGAATGTGGCGGCCTTGCTGGGTGCGGTTCTTCTGGGATCTGGCGGGACACTGCTATGGGTCCATTTCGACTTGCCTCATCGCCATGCCTGGCTTCCGCCGCTGGTACTGGCGGTCACGATTCTAGTCAGCACGCTTGTGCTAGAGCTGGGGTTCAGGTACAGCTTCTGGCAATTGTTGTCGCCGTTGCTTGCGGGCGGCGCCTCAACTTTAACGATAGCTTTACGCATACGCGATAGACAACGGTGTAACCTTTGCAATCGCAGGTTGAAACTGCAATCAGTGACCTTTCGCTGCCCCCGTTGCAGCATGTTGGTTTGCGATGAGAACTGCTGGAACTTCGAACATCGACGTTGCGAGATGTGCCTGGAGAACCGTGTTCCGGTGTTGCCGGTGCAGGACTCCTGGTGGAGCCGCGTGACTGGTCCGCGGTCGATGAATGGACGCTGCCAGATTTGCCTTGCCTCTGGAGATCAGGGAGATCTTCGTCCGTGTGTAACGTGCAGGCGGCTGCAATGCCGCGATTGCTGGGACTTCAACAACGGTGAGTGTGCCCGGTGTGGTGCTACACTGCCGGAGTTGCCACCGTCGCTTCGAACGATGGTGGCAGAGGCGGATGGGCGTGAACAACTTCTTCCGTCGCACCGGTCACCCTCAAAAGCTTGAGATTATTAGGAGCGACGATGCCGAAATATCAAGTTTGTTTTGACACAGTTCGCGGCGAGACACGCTATAACGTCGACATCGACGATGACGAGAACCTGAATATGGTTCTCGAAGAGATACTGTTCGATCTTCGAGAACGCGGGGATGTGCTGAAAGGAGATGGCGAACCTGAGGTGGTCTGGAATGGACAGAGCCTTGATTTTTCGCTTCCGTTGCAGCAGCAAGGAGTGCGTGTGAATGACATCCTCCGTGTCTCCACCATCGCGACCAACGGGTAGGGGGATCGACCCTCACGTGCCGCCGCAGCCGTCACAGGATCCAAGAGAGTTCCGGCTGAAGGTTGAGTGGGAATTGCTTACGGAGCTTGTCCGCCTCAATCCCACGCGGCTTAGCAGTCCTTCAAGACGCGATACCTCGATGTCTGTTACTCTCTGCGCCACGCCCGCGATGTCGCTGGAGTATCCGGCTGATCGCGAGCCGCTCCTGGAACATCGATTACTACTGGAGTTCCCTCGCTTCCATCCTGCCATGCCGATGGAGGCTTACCTTTCGCGCCCGATATTCCACCCCAACGTCCATCCGGAGACTGGCTTCGTGTGTCTATGGGAGAGGCACCGTACGACGAGCACGGTTGAGCACGCGATCCACAAGACGGTAGCGATACTAGGCTGGCGGCTTATGAACAAAGAGGCTCTACATCGGATGCAGCCCGAGGCCTGGCAACTCCTCGACGATACTGCCCAATGCGAGAGCCTTCGCGAGGCCCTTTGTGCTGAACCACTACTGGGCATCGGGCACGATGCGGGGTTCATAATCGAACGTCCCTCTCGTCCGCGGCGGAGCAGGCTCTCGTGATCAGGCTCAATCTGAGGGAACGGGTTAAGTCGACAGGTACGGTTACGCCTGCGCGGGAGGCGGAACCGCCAGACCTGCTGCGGCCGGACCTTCCAGCGATCTCCGAGCGGCTGCAGATTGGGGTGAGCAACCGTTATGAAATCCTCCCGCCGCTTGCAATTGGAGGTATGGCAACTATCTTTCTAATGAGGCATCGTCTCCATCGAGGTCTTTTTGTAGCGAAGGTGCTTCATCCATGGCTGGCGGAGTTGCCGGAGTTTCTGGCAAGTTTTCGTAATGAGGCCGCACATGCGGCGCTTCTTTCTGGACACCCGAATATTGTTTCCGTCGTGGATCTGGGAGAGGTGGACGGGCTGTTCTACATGGTGATGCCTTATGTAGAAGGAGAGGATCTCGACCATTTATTGAAGCGCGTCGGAAGGCTTGAGCGGGCCGAGGCACTGATGCTGGTGGCCCAGGTCAACAGCGCATTGACCTTCGCAGAAAGCAAAGGGGTGTTGCACTGTGACTTGGCCACAGGCAATATCCGGCTTGATACCCTCGGCTTCTACCGCGTGATGGATTTCGGGTTATCTCGCATGAGAGGCAATGTGAGCTCCGAGGCGAAGTGGATGGCTGGAACACCACTCTACACCAGCCCGGAACAGTTGCGGGGGGAAGAGCCGGACATTCGGAGCGACCTTTATTCGCTTGGCGTGATCTTGTTTGAAGTACTGACAGGTCATCCGCCATTTCAGGCGGAGACACTTGAGGCGCTGGCCGAAAAACATATGGCGGGTGCCTGGAAGCTGCCGCTCGATCTCGAATCTGACCACGTCATCGCACCTTTGCTAAGAAGCATGCTGACGCCGCACCGACAGGACCGAATAAGAAATTCGCTCACGTTAGCATCTAGGCTCGCGGCACTCGGATGTTCGCTACCGGAGTACAGGGAAAGACCCCACCTCGAATGGAGCGTGCCACCTGACAGCACTTTGATGCGACGGCGGCTGACCGGGATGTCCGATTAATCCTGCCGGAAAAAATAGAAATCATTAGCCGAGAGACTTTAACCTGCATGGCAGGGCTCCGGTGCAAATATTGAGGTGGGTTGGGGGAGGGTGAGATTTGCACCCTGGTGCATATCCTGCGCGTCCACCTATCCGGGGACGAGCGCCCCGATGGCTGGTTGGGCGCATTGGCCGGCCCGCACATCGGCTCCGTACTGAGGCTGATGCGCAGCGACATCGCACGGCGATGGAAGGTCGGTGACCTGGCCAACGAAGTAGACATGTCTAGCACTACCTTCGCAGAGAGATTCAAAAGCTTAGTCGGCATGGCTCCGCTGGAATATTTGACCCGGTGGCACATGACGTTGGCCGGCACGCGCCTTTGCGAGCGCGTCAACTGCGACGTCGATCACGGGAGCATATGCCGACCTCTATGGCGCCAGCTCCTGCTGGTTATAAATGGTGCATTGTAGAACGCGAAGGATGATTTAGCACCCCCATTTTGTACGCGCCGGCACTAAGACGTTCAAGAAGTAACGGAAGTTACAAGAATAAGCAGTTACATTTGCGGGCTAATAAGTTTGTGGACAAAACTGGCGCGACTTATCCCACTCTAGCTATTCGACATGCAATGTAAATGACTCAACTGGCAGGCGCACATCGGCGCGCAGAAACTGGGAAAAGTTACAGCGCTTCGAAGATCTCGATGTACTTTGGGTGGTTCGGAGAAAGTCTGTAACTTCTGGCGCCGATGAGGGTCCTATTTTCTAGGACACAAATCGGCGCACTCTTCAATTTACATTCCCACTAGCATGCGCTGCAATGATTCAGCTTGATGAACTCGATCCAAGGATCCATCCCTGTTCTCTGTTGTTCTCTCAGTTAGCTGCCTGCAGAACCAACCTAACTTAGCAGCATGAGCAAAGCACTCCTGGATCTTCGCCGCTTGATCTTCCGCAGGAAGAATGCTCTCGGCAAACGCGGCTTCGAGAGCAATACCTAGTGGAGTGCCCTTCTGGAGCGCAGAGAGCAACAGGAATGCCTCATGGTCGATTCGTCTGTAGTAGACCGAGTTTTCGTAACGATGAACTGCCAGATAAACCTGAGAACGGCGCATATTGGGTAAGCGGGTCTTGTTGCTGTGCTTACGTTTGGACACGGCATTGCTCATAATGTCGCTGGGGCCGGTCTCCTGATGTACGGCGAGAACAAACTCATCTACCGGATAGCTGAGATCCAACAATTGCAATGGGGTTGCAAAGATATCGTGGACTCCGCGCTGATGCTGCCAAAGTCCGAAGCGATCAAGGGTGGAACCGAAGCGTTGTCGAAGGCCTCGACATAAGCCCACTCCAACCGCGCCACATCGAGTACGAGGTCATGACGAGTGGGCGCGAACTCAGGACGGCTTAGGAGCCATTGCGACAGCTTGGAGCCAAGATTGCGAAGTGTAAATGAGGTGGATGGATTCTCGCGGAGATATGCCAGCACCAGGGGATCGAATGTCTCATCTCCTAGAGCCTGTTAATGACTTTAATTCCCATCTGTAAGAAAGCCCGGTTTTATTGTTGTCATCGCGCAGTATGGGCGGATGGGGAACAAGGGTCAGGTTGGCTATCCGAGCGATGTGAGCGATGAGGAGTGGGCGTTTGTTGCTCCGTATCTGGGATTGTGCCGAGAGGACGCTGCGCAGCGGTCGCACAGTTTACGGGCGGTGTTCAACGCGCTGCGCTGGCTGGTGAAGACGGGGGCGCACTGGCGGATGATGCCCAACGATCTGCCGCCGTGGCCGGTGGTGTACCAGCAGACGCGACGCTGGATACGAGCCGGATGCTTCGAGATCATGGTAGAGGATCTGCGTTCGCTGCTGCGCGAGTTCGCGGAGCGCAAGCCGCAGCCCACGGCGATGGTGGTGGACAGCCGGACGGTGCAGTCCACGCCGGAGTCAGGCGCACGGGGGGATACGACGGCGCCAAGCGGCGCAAAGGGTCCAAGGTGCATGCAGCCGTTGACACTCTGGGCAACCTGCTTGCTCTGCATGTCACAGCCGCCAACGAGCAGGACCGCGCCCAGGTGGAAAAGCTCGCCGAAGAGGTGCAGCGGATCACCGGAGACCAAGTGGAGCTGGGCTACGTCGACCAGGGTTATACCGGAGAAGCCGCCGAGAGCGCGTCCGCCAGGCACGGCATCCAACTGGAGGTGGTCAAACACACCGAGGCAAACCGTGGTTTCGTCCTGCTGCCGCGCCGCTGGGTGGTCGAGCGAAGCTTCGCTTGGGCTGCGCGATTCCGCAGACTGGCCAGAGACTATGAGCGACTCTCCCAAACTCTCGCCGCCTTCCACTACTTCGCCTTCGCGTGCCTCATGCTCGGTAGAATTTTCAAAATACTCAACTGAAGTTACTAACAGGCTCTAGCGCGAGATGGCTATTGCTGCCGTGTTTGCGGAGCTTCGGGGCGACGCAAACGTTCCATCGTTGTTCACCATCGCGTACCAGGAAAATCCGTACTCCATCTTATGATTTCGCTTTGCCCTGAGTGTCATGCGAAAGTGGGTCGCACAAAGGTCGTTCTTTCCCAAATGCCGCCGCTCTTGCTTGAGCTTTGGCGGGAGCAGCATCCTGATGGTCACGAGCAGACTACATTGGACCTCAAGGCCGCACGCGCTGTGCATTTGTCTGCTCCTCTCTTCAATGAAGCGCACTGAAATTCACCCAATTAATAAGCCACAGCATATATATCTCATGCTGATGTACGGGCGCGGGGAATCCATGGTTTCAATAGCAAGAAGGGCCGTCACCAACCCGGTCTGCTCCATGGTTTCGGAAGTCAAGAACGTGGTCTAGTGTGGCTTTGTGACAGAGTGGAGGAGTCGAAGTGCGAAATCTACAGAGAGTTCTCCCTGTATTGACCCTATTCGCACAGAGCCTTGACCCATTGCACCGCGATTGCCTGTCATGCTGGAGTGCTCCAGCGACCGAGAGATACGCCGCCACAGTTCAGGGTGCTGATGGTACCGTTTTACGGGGCCGTTACGCTTGTAGGTTCCAGCGACACAGCGTTTGCCTTGCGGCAGCCGGGTTGCGAAGTGGACACACCTCTTTACCGTATGAAGGGGACGGTAGAAACTCTGAGTGCTCCGACAATGGAAGGTCGTGGTCCAGGCACCTGCCAGCCAGTGTCGGGGACATACGGCTTTCCTATCAGAACGGAGCCTGGAACATTGCTTAACGGCTCAGAATGATTTAACGAGCTTAGCAAACTGCGCTCTCTACACCGACCGCTGTATTGGCCACCTGCCACTTCCAAGCGGTTCTAAGTATCTCGATCAAGCCACGTTGAGGAGACCAATGGAGTTTCTTTCTGGCGTACGCTCCATCGCAAATAAGGACCGGCGGATCGCCCGGCCGTCTTGGGAGAATGAGTCGTGGAACATGTAAAGCGGATACTTCTTCCGCAGCCGAGATGACTTCTAAAACAGAAAAGCCGGTTCCGGTCCCCAGATTAAAAACGTCAGATTCCCCTTTGTGGATCAAGAGATCCAGGGCGTTGACATGCGCAGAAGCTAGGTCATTAACGTGGACATAGTCGCGGATGCAAGTGCCATCGGGAGTCTGGTAGTCATTCCCAAAAATGCTGACTGCGGGAGAACGTCCCGAAGCCGCTTGTAGGACAAGTGGTATGAGATGGGTCTCCGGCGATCGCAATTCCCCCAACATCCCCGACTCGTCCGCACCAGCAGCATTGAAGTACCGTAGCGCGACAAATTTGAGATCGTACGCGGCCGAGTAACTTTTCAAAGCATCTTCGAAAGCTGCTTTCGTCTGGCCATACGGACTCAGTGGAAATCGTGGCGTTGTTTCCGTGATAGGAAGCTGCTCTGGGGCACCATACACAGCGCAGCTGGACGAAAAGATAAACTTGCTTATCCGGGAATCCACTGCTGCATTGAGCAAAGTTAGAGCGTCGGTCAAGTTAGTTGTGTAGTACTCTCTCGGCTTTAGAACGGATTCGCCGACACAGGCCCTTGCCGCAAAGTGCATTACTGCGTCGACGTTCTTAAGGAAGTGCCGCAAACATTCGTAATCAGCTATTTCGCCGTGAATAACCTCAAATCTATCTATAAATCTTAGATGACCCGTACTAAAGTTGTCATAGATCACTGGAATATAGCCACGTTCGCTAAGGCGCAGAGCAACGTGAGATCCTATGTATCCTGCTCCACCTACCAAAAGAACTCTCAAGAAGACCTCGCGTCTGCCTTTGTCCGGTTACCATTTTGCGAAATTATCGGAGATGGCATCAAACCCTGCCCAATCCTCGCACGGGGTAGAGAGCAAATAGAATGCCAAATCACGAACGCTTTTCGAAAGATCCGTTGTTAGTCCGCAAAGCCTGACTGAAAACAACATAGGAGTTCCATTTTTTTGCATATGTTTGCAAGGCAGAGGTCATGAGTTTTGCTTTTCTTTGCATAGTTTCTCTTCCCGAGTCCAATTTAGCGGCGTTTTCTTTCATCTTGGAACCGTATAGTAGGTATCGGGTCAACATATTTAGTTACGCAAATTGACGATGTTACTTGCCATGGCACGGAATCTATCCCACTTTGGTTACCTACTTGCACCGAGATGTAACGATGAAGCTCCTTATCGCCATTCCAGCGCTGAACGAAGAAGCGAGTATCGAGAACATCATTCAGCGCTGTCTCGACGCAAGGGACGAGATTATCGGCAACTCGCACATTACTGAAGTCGATATTACTGTTGTGAGCGACGGCTCCACGGATCGGACAAGCGAACTTGCCCACCGGCACACCGACAAGATTCAACTGATCGTTTTCGAAAAGAATCGGGGCTACGGCGCGGCCATTCAGCATGCCTGGCAAAATTCGGATGCCGATCTTCTTGCTTTTTTGGATGCTGACGGAACTTGCGATCCGCGTTTCTTTGCGAACCTTGCCCGCACTCTGTGGGACGAGCACGCTGACGTCGTGCTTGGTTGCAGACTGAACGCCGAAACCAAAATGCCGCTGCTTCGGCAGACCGGTAATTTACTCTTTGCCGGCCTTCTTACGTTACTCTCCGGCCGCCGCATCCGCGACACTGCAAGCGGCATGCGCATTGTGCGCAGAGAAGCCTATAACCGGCTACGCCCCTTACCCAACGGCCTGCACTTCACACCGGCCATGAGCGCACGCGCCCTGCTCGATCGCGAAGCCCGCGCTAAGCTTGTCGAAATTGATATGCCCTACCACGAGCGTGTAGGCGATTCCAAGTTGAAGGCTGGCCGGGATGGCCTCCGTTTTTTTGGGGTCAT